>Ga0325402_1002343_pt1 | contig 16550 bp, 10 predicted proteins | sample PopdelMetagenome_22_FD_207212 | JGI IMG/M metagenome (GOLD analysis project Ga0325402, IMG submission 207212) | Populus deltoides microbial communities from Bellville, Georgia, United States - Xylem-PdKOR-R3 | ecosystem: Host-associated > Plants > Phyllosphere > Stem > Wood/Secondary xylem... | reverse complement strand
AAACATTTGTTTGAGACCATGATAAATCTAAAAAAAAACATATTAAAAATTAGTTCTAAAACAGCCAAATGTTTAAATATACAATTAAGATGAAAAAGATATCAATAAAAAATATCTTTTGAGAGAAAAAACAAGATTAGCACTACTGCGTCATAAAAAAAAACTCAAGCGTGCTCACTTGATTCATTTTTTTCTTTTTTATAAAGTGGATGACATGATACTTCTTCAAAATTATAAATAGTAGGCAAAACTTCATATGCTGTTTCCAAATTTCAATCATCATAGGTGGCTAGAATCTTGAGACCTAACTTCAAAGGGTTTAAAAATTTATTTCACCTATTTTTTCAGCTAAAAAGTCTAAAAACCACCCAAGGCACCTTAAAAAAACAATTTCTAGTATTAAATTAGCTTTTAATTGGTTAACAAAGAAAGAATTAACCCGAATCCAAATAAATAACGATGCATGATCTATTTTTTTAGCAAGAAACAAGGGAAAAAGACTTAAATAAAACTCATCTCGTTAAATGGAATCTATTTACACTAAAAACAAAAAGTTTTGCCGTTAAAAAGTGGTCGTTTGTCAACTTTTTCTCACTTTCATCATAATTCAGTGACTCTTTTATCTCCCAAACTTAATAACTAAAATATGAGCAAAATAAAATATTAGACCAACCGTTGCATGTTTAAAACTAAAGGGATGAAAAAGGATTTTTGACAAATTTCCGAAGGTAAAAATAACATTGACACATTTTTTTTAAAAAAAAAAGCCTCATATTTTTTTTCTTAATTCAATTATAGTCCTTTCTTTTTCAATCTTTCTCAAACAATAAAATCATATTCTTTCTCTTGAAATCGAGCATCAACTCAATATTAGGATATTTTTCAAGAATGATACAACCATGTAAGAGTATATTAAAACAAAGTATTAACTCAAATTTTCAATAAACACAACATTGAAATATCAAAGTAAAAACAAAAAAAATTGATGATCGAAGAAAAGAAAAAGAAGAAGAAACGGGACTACAGTTGACACCATATTATCTTAAAAAATAAAAGATCTTTCATTATTTTTTTGTTTTAATTTTTAATTTCTTGAAAACAACAAAATCAAAATTATTTTTATAAAATCAGGTATCAACAATACTAGAATGTTTCTAGAGATTGTGATAATGATATAATATGCAAATTAAATTAAATTATCAACTTAAAATTTAAATGAACACAACAATAAAAGATATGAAATTTGAAAAAAAAAATTGGCTGGCTGAGACGGAAAAAAAAACCAAAATAATTATAATAATAAAAAGTAGAACACGATGCGAATTCATATTCATAGTGTTTTGCTTCACGATCTATATTATAGTATTATAGTGTTTAACCGATATCACTTATTCCTTAAAAAAAAATTTAATGTGCTATATTAATCATTAATTAACCGAATTTATTATTTAACTAAAAACCGAAGCTTTAAACTTTCCTCACTAGTCAATCCGAGATAGCCTAGGTGAGGAACCGATATAGGTATTTCGAATCAATGATCGTGGTGTGGTGTTCTTAGTTTCTCCTTACTATTATCCTGACATTGCAGAGTAATAAGAGAGTGTTCATGGTGATGGGACGTATTTTAGAGCAAAATATTTGAAATTTTTTTATTTTAAATTAAAAAAATTTAATATTTTTTAATCATTTTGATATACTAATATTAAAAATAATTTTTTAAAATAAAAAAAATATTATTTTAATATATTTTTAAATAAAAAATACTTTAGAAAACGAATGAATTATACTCCCGAGTAAAATAAATCAGTGTTGTAATGATATATTTTAAGAAGTTTAACGTGTTTAAAAAAATAAATGGTAAAACAAGGCGAACAGAAATGGTACGCACCAGACAAAGCAAAAGTCAAGTGTCAAAAAAAGAGAACCAAGTCTCCACGGTTTCTTTTACCATCTGTCTCGAAGGGTCTGTTATGGAGCTTCTTGAGGCAGAAGACCATGGGCGGGCGTAGACGCGTCATTACCAGCCCGCGCTCTCTTGCATCTCCTTCTATAAAGCGCGTGAACAATAATACCCGACCAGTTCATTCTTATGATCCTTCTCTTGCGTTTCTGCTCTCTTACCATGATGCCTCCTTTTTCCGGGAGAACATCACTAGTTCGGAGGAGGGAATAGGATAGAATGTGCTAGGTGGCGAGGCAATAGCTCCCTGTAACTAACGGGCATATCCCTCAAGACTTCCCGATAAAGACAAGCTCGTCTCTCGAAACTCCTGTGCCTGCCCGTCTCGTCTCAAACTGTTCGGTGGAAACCCATTCCCGACGACCGAGTAAAATGTTGATTACGTGATTTAGTTTAATTAGTTATATCTCGGATTTATTTCCTAATTCAAGTTTTATAAATTTTAAAAATATTAAAAGTTTATAATAGTTATTAATTTTAAAACTTGTAAAATTACTTGAAATATACACAAATTATTCCAAACACCTATATTAATCTAAAAAAAATAAAAATTAAAACTTGGCTAAGCGTTCATTCATCGACCTTCTAACTGGATTTTTTATCTAATTTAGTTCTAAAATTAAACCAGTTGTGATTTAGTGAGTTTAAAGTTAGCCCAAGTAAAATGTATATATATATAGTACAGGGAAGTATCTGCAGCCATGGTAATGTTATAGCCATGTTATTTAGGATATGTTCTTCCATGAATTTGACTAATTGTGACATAATTACTATAAAAACATATAAATAAAATACGAGAATTTACAAGTTTCAACGAGGAAGACCTTCACAGTTGAAGGGACCCAAAGCCTTATGCATATGAGAACCTTCTTAGATTATTAACGAGGTCCAAAGTAAGAAACCGCACCCTCATTTCTGTAATCGTCACCGTGCACCCTAAGAAAGAAAAGTAGTTTATTTAGCTATAGTAACCGTAGTTATAGTTAGGTCAAGAAAGACCAAAACACAATCATACTTTTTGATCAAATTAATTACTATATAATAATCAAAGAAATAACCTTTCTAAATTTCTCTTCACCTTCATCTCTGACCAGCTAGCTGCTGTGCCATTTCCAACACAGAGACAAAAACCCTTCCTTGTATCTTCCTTCCATATTACTTGTTTATTAATCCTTGAGCTATTAATCTGTTATCAAGGTTTCTGTAACAAGCAGCAGGACGAACTTGTCTCTGGCTAATTAAGAGGATAGGACTTATAATTAAGGACTGCAGTTTCGATTGTTGATGGAGTTTTTTACCAAAACAAAGGCAGTTAAGCTCCGGAGCCACCTTGAAAAGTACTTGATCGCAGACGAAGACCTAGAAACTGCTCGTCAAACACGACACGGCTCGTCACGCAAAGCAGCCATATGGTTCGTGGAGTTAGTCGATGAAAAAAGCCATGTTATTCGTCTCAAAAGCTGCTATGGCAGATACCTCACAGCCTCTGACATGCCCTTTTTATTAGGCATGACAGGGAAGAAAGTGATCCAGACAGAGCTGTCTGAAAATAATTTTGACAACTGGAAGCTGGAGTGGGAGCCTATAAGAGACGGGTTTCAGGTTAAACTTAAGAGCTGGTGTGGCAAGTTCTTGCGAGCTAACGGAGGGACACCGCCGTGGAGAAACTCGGTGACTCACGATGAGCCACACACTGGTTCGACGAGAAAATGGATTCTTTGGGATATTGAGGCGGTACAAGAGATTGGAAATGATTCCTTGAAGGATTACTTGTCGTCTATGTCGAGCTTTTCTACAGTGTCCGATGATGTTCTTGACGCTATTTCGGATGATTATAAGGGATCGGAAGCCGGGTCTCCGATATCGGTTGTGTCGTCCGGGAGGACTCCGAGATTGACCCTAGTAAAGTCAATGTCTCCAAGATTGTCTTTGTCCTCGACTAAGGTACGTTCTTCTTTTCTTTAAACTCGGTAAATTAAATTTGGTACGTTAATTATCTTATTTGGAATTTAATTACGTTCATCAGAGATAATTGATTAATTTGAACCTATTTTTTCATTTTGTTTATTAATCGCTTCACTATTTTTCTTTTTTCTTTTTCAAGCTGTGCAGAAAATATCTTTTTTTATGAGTTTATTTTTCTCTGTTTAAATTATGCAAAAAAAACCCTAAAAATAGTTACCCAATTAGTCACTAACAGATAGAGTGTGTGGTGATATAATTAAGAGCACGGTGTAAGTTTTGTGCAATTTTATGAACTAATTAATCATTAAAAATGCATGCCTTAAAAAAAAAGGATTAAAAATACAAAAATACATTTTTAAGAAAAAAAAACTCTAAAAATCACCATCCTTCTTCCGGTCCGTTCTTGAATATTCCCATTTTAATTAGTGAGTTTTTTGTTTGTGTGAGAAAAGCCATTTTAGTGAAAATAAATAAAATAATTTTGGAGACAAGAGATGCTCGCGAGTAAATAATTAATTTACGATGCTTAGTTGAAGAGATGATTTAAAGAAGGGATAAAAGGAGTAACTTACTTCTGCATAAAAAAAAAAGGATGATAATACATTAACTGATAATTCTTATGGATAACAACTCAGGATGGAAGATGCTTTTAATTCTTTTTAAAAAATTCCCTACTTTCCCTAGGGCTAATTTGAAAACATGTTAAGGAGCTTCCTTTGTCTCATCTATTAAACGATTAGTACAAATCTTATAATAATAATAGTAATAATAATAAAGGAATCGTTGTAATTTAGGTAAATAGAGATTCGAGGTGGGAAAAGAGGGAGTGGTAGACAAGATTCTTGGTTCAACGCCACCAAGAGATGATTCAAGATAAGAGTTGATTTAATTTTAAGAGTTTCTTATAGGACTAAGGAGTTTGTTTTTATGTAATTTTAGGTTTAAGTTCCGAGAGAGATTGTTGATATTGGTGGTCACTTGAGGATTACCTGATTATTAATTTTAGAGCCTGTGGGGATTAGTTGAGGTATGCGCAAGCTGGTCTGAACACCCCACTTGAATAAAAAAAAGATATAACATAATTACGAGGGGTGTAGTTTAATTGGTCAGGTTTTGAGTTTGTTTTCTGAAGATTATTAGTTCAAATATGTCATAAATTTTAGGATCATTGGATGTTTATTTTATTATTAATTTTAAAATTATAAAAAATTAATATAAACTAGTTAAGATATTTATAATAAATAAAAATAGAGAAAAGAAAAAGAAAAAGAAGAAGAAGATAAGAAGCAATATCATACTTTTCACACTAGAAAAAGGTGGTCAGAAGAAACAGAAACAGAAACAGTGGTAGAAGAAGAAAGAAAGGGGCACTACGCCCCTCTGCTTATTAATATGGTCAACTTTGTACTCCTTCATTTCTTTCGTGGGGCTTCCTTAGCGACACTGCTTTGGTTGGTACACGTCTTTGTCACCAATTGGAGAATGATAGCCAATTGCAGTGCGCACGTACTTCTTCTTCATCTGATGTCCAAGTGCTTCAACGGATGAGATTGGATTGGACATCATTAGTAGTCATCAACGACACACACACAAACACAAATGCATAAACAACTGTTGATTATAAACCAGTTCCTATATTTAAAAAAAGTAAATTCGTATTAATAAAAAAAAATTAATTAATTAATTAATTAATCAATCCCACGGTCATACCTCAATTGCCCTAAACCACCCAATCCAACGGTCATACAATCTCTTCCAATCCATCCTTCTCTCCTAGTCTTTATTGTTGAAAACAAACTCACACCGAACCGGATATTGTTTTAACTCTCTCGTTTTCTTATAAAATCACTCCTAACTCTCTTAAAATCATCATTTTTGATGTGATTTTCATTAAATTAATAAGTTAACGGGCGAGTGAAGATATATATATATATATATATATATATATATATATATATATATATATATAAAGTGAAACAAATACAGAGAGAGACTGCTAGGTTACTTAGGTAACTTGTTTTTTAAATTATTTTTATTATAAAAGGTATAAAAATAATATTTTTTTATTTTAAAAATTTATTTTTAAAATCAGTATATCAAAACAATTCAAAAATACTAAAAAAAATATTTATATATATATATATATTATTAACAATTCCTATTATACTTTTCGATAAAATTCTATTGATCATGACGTTGAATTTAAGAAATATTTTTTTTATTTGATAAAATTTAAAAAGTATTTTTAATACATGGAAATATTTGGATTGTGGACGAAAGGAAGCTTCGGGTGAAATGCGAATCTAGAGGAGAGATTAAAATAGAGCATGCATTACGGTCAAACAAGTCGACTACTCCGGATTCCCAATACACTCTGACTCTGGTAATAAAACAATTTTCTCTCTCTCTCCAAGTTGATAAGACCGAGGTAAAAGAAAAATTTAGATATATTAAATTATTTTTTTTAATAAAAACAAACATGATTCTTTATTCTATCATTTAGAATAATTTTACATGTGTTGTTTCTTTTACAAGTGTGAATCTGTAACCTATCTAAATTAGATCCAAAGATACTGATTAAAATTTTTATTTTATTTTATTTTATTTTATTAATTAGGTTTAAGTTTCAAGTATTTATTTAAATAATTTATAATTTATTTTCAAATAATTTTAAACTTCAAAACAAATAAAATTACTTCTTTTATACAACCAATAATATTTAGCATTGTAGTTCAATTATATTTTCAATATTTTTGAAAATTATTTTAGTTTAAAACTAAATTTTTTTAGTTAATTTTTAAGGTTATTTTAGTATATTAATATGGAAAATGATTTTTTTAAAAAAAGTATTAATTTAATTAATTTTTAAATAATAAAAAAACATTTTAAAAAAAAACTAATAATACCCTTCCAATCGATCACTGAACCTGAACTTATGTCCGAAAATCGACCAGAAATCATGACTGAGACGAAAAGGCCACGTAATTGCCGTGTCCGAATTACCGTAGCTGCCTGAAGCTGACCGTTTACTCTTAATTTAAAACTATCTCAACACCCATCCCTTTCCACTTGCGAGCAGAACAGATCGAAGAAAAACCCAAGAAACCAAAACAAAGATCTAGCAGAGCACAGCACAGCACCGCTTCTCTCTTATCCTTAACTTCACCTACGACTCTTCGTTAATATCTAGTCTTTTTCTTCTTTTGAACAACTTTTCACAGACCAACTCCACCAAGTTCCGGTCAGGGATGGATTTCTTTCACAAAGCAAAAGCCGTCCGTCTCCGCAGCCACCATGACAAGTACCTTCTCGCCGAAGATGACGAGGAGTCCGTGATCCAAGACCGAGATGGATCCTCCAAGACCGCCAGATGGATTGTCGAACTTGTACCTGGATCTGACTTCATCATCCGCCTCAAGTCCTGCTACGGTAAATACCTTACTGCTTCTAATCAGCCTTTTCTTTTGGGCATGACGGGTCGCAAGGTCCTTCAGACTCTTCCCAGACGGCTTGACTCGTCCGTCGAGTGGGAGCCCGTTAGAGAAGGGGGTCGGATGAAGCTCAAGACCCGATATGGGAACTTCTTGAGAGCCAATGGGGGATTGCCACCTTGGAGAAACTCGGTTACTCATGACGTCCCTCATAGGACTTCTACACAAGATTGGGTCCTTTGGGATGTTGATGTTCTGGAGATTCAAGTACATCAGTCTCATACTGGTCATGCGCCTGATCTGAACAAAATCATGTCTCATGCCGATTCTTTGGATTTCGAGTCCACCTCTCCAACTTCTCTCTCTATCAAATCAGGAAATTTTTCAAGACAGGAGGTAATTCTGATCTCGATTTGCTGATTTGATTGAATTTAGATAGTTCTTTTTTTCTTTTTGATTTTTTCTCTGCTTGGTGGTAATTTGTTTTTGAAATGGACAGTCGAGTGATTCTCATGTGACTTCGCCGAGGAAATCAGAAGGGAGGACGATATACTACCATGTGGCTGATGAGAGTGGTGAGGTTGATGATGATGCAACGGTGGGTTACTCATTGAATTTTAAGGGAAATGGGGTTGATGAGTTGACTCAAAAATTGAAGGAAGACACGGGCCTTGAGGATATTGTTGTGTGTACTCGTAGTCCCTTGAATGCAAAGCTTTATCCACTTCGATTGCAGCTTCCTCCAAACAATGCAGATATGCATGTTATTCTAGTTCAGTCATCGTCCAACGGTGAGCTCATGATGCATTAAGTTTTTTTTTTTTTTTTGCTGTGGTCTGGTGATTCTAATGCAATGCGCAGTTGTTGAACTAGTTTTTGTTACTCGTGAAATGTTGTTCTGATTTTCACAATTCAGTTCTATGTGGTTAATATTAGCATTGGAACCTCAGCTCATAAAAGATTAATGAGGTTGTTGCCTATGATAAATGATATTTAGTGTAGGTGTATTTGCTGCTAGATTTGCCAAGAGTCCTTGCATTGCATGATAATACGTGCTTTGTTTGGTTGTCATCAAAGACAACTCAAGTGTATTTTCTTTCCAAAGTTTATGGGGTTGAAATTTTTGTATACTCGTATAGCATTGAATGATGATAAACATGGCTCCAGAAAAAGATGTGAGTGAGAGCATGTTGGATGGACTTGGGCCTTGGGGATAGACCTTTTTATTGTTCTACATCAGAATGGAGGCTCAATGGTTGTAAAGTACAGTGAATTGGCAGGATTGTCATTTGGCAATCTCTGAAAGGAACATTGAAAAGCTATAACAATATAGGTTTGGGTGTATTTTTGAACCAGGTAGGAATTGGGAAGAAATGATTGTCACTCTTTTATAAACCAAAATTTAATCAAAGACGTCTCCATTAGATATCATCTTTGAGGGTCATGCTTTCTATTATCAAGTGCCTGTTGAACTGGGAGTATGTCTGCAAGCTTCAATGTTGAACGCATTTACCAGTTGGAGGAAATGATGAATTTGAAAAAAATTGAGCAACAATTTCTAATTAGATTATGTGAATTGTATAATCTCTGATGTTTTTTGTCCAACTATTTTAACCCTAGTTAACAATGGTGTCGTAAATCTTGTTCTTGATTTTCAATTCCCATCCGCACTTCCGATAGACTTGCTCATTTGTTTGTCTTTGAACTTTTCCTTGACTTGTTTTCTTTTGGTGAATCAGCGGCCAGGGATTTTGCAAAACCAGGAGTTCCTTTATGATATACAATGGACAGGGTACCGCAGTTTTGTTATATATCCGTGCAACTTCACCATTACATGAACTATATACATTCTATTTCGGCCTCTGAAATATGCCAGTTTGAAAGAAAGCACTTGGTGATTCAATGGTAACAGGATGCCTGTTCACCAGCAAAAGGAAGAAGCCACGAGCAAAAATGATTTTGCTATTGTCAGGGCAGAGGGTCAATATGATGCCGATTGCTCCATGCCCCGGATAAATAATGCTCCAAAATTTTTGTCTGCTTGGAATATCAGTATAGCATGATTCCTTTATAGCTTCATTGAACGATTTTGTTGTAAATCTCCGCATCTGTTTTCTCCTTTAAGATTTATGTTCTGACTGGTGCCTGCTGGTGCCAGTGTTTTAATCTTATGGAGCATGTTTTAAATATTTAATAAATGAATATAGAATGAAGGTAAAGTTCTTGAAAAACAAAATAATTTACGAAGAAAATTAAATAAGTTTACAAATATTATATTTATTAATAAAATATCAATGAGATTAATAGCTTTATAGAAAAATTTCATCAAGTCCCGGCAATGAGGTTGCTACGATTTATAAAAAAACAAGAGTCAAGTCGATCCCTATTTTCTTCAAAAATGCAACTCGATCCATTTCCAACGACCTAGTTCATGGTAGTTGCTAATGGGGACCGGTTGACATTTTATTTAGGGTTCCACTCTCTCGATATGCCTTTGGAATTTAAACTTTTCATGCTTTAAATTGTGGGGGCGTTGCTTGATTTGGAAGAAAAGCAAGCAGGACAAACTGCAAATGAAAGGCACTTTGTTTCTATCCACGTGTGTTGTTGTCGTGTGGGCCGACATTATTCACGCTATAAATAAACAAGTTAGAACTAACGGTCAAAACCACCAAGCCAAGCCGAGCAGGGGAGAGGGGGGTGCTTAAGCCTCAAAACGACACAGACCATTGCGTGTCATGAATCCTTGATTATTCATCGCATTATATTATTTTAATTATTTGCTAAAGTCTTTGTCAAGATAACTTCTTGACATGTGCCCACGGAACGGGGCGGCGGATCTGGAAGCGGAGACGAACCTAATTTGTGTGGACGCGTGCCCGTTTGTCGTTGCTCTAGACAAATCAAAGAAATAAAGGGTATCGGTGTCAAGATGAGAAAATTTTAGTTATAAACCTTTCGGTATCTTATCGGGCTAAGCAAAAAGCTTAATTACTTCCATATCCCGAAAAGTTTGGTGAAATTAGACTTTTGGCCCAAACTTCTTAGACGTGTATATATAACCATATGGACATGGACTAATACAAACTTATTTAATCTTAATAAATACTTTATTTATCTTAAATATCCATTCTATATTTAATTAATAAATCTAATATTTGTAAACTTATTTAATTTTGAATGCAAATCATTTTCATCCCAAAAATTTTATCTTCACTCTAGATTCATTAATCAAATATTATATTCATTAATTAAATATCATATGAATAATAAAAATAAATAAAGAGTTTATTAAAATTAAATAAGTTTATATAAATAAAGTAAATATCACATGTAACAAACTGATTGGTTACATGACATATACACTAACAAATTATAAAATAACTAATTGCATTATATTAGTTATTTATTGCGCTCACTTTAAAGAAAAAAATAGGTATAAAAATAAAGGAAATAAAATTTATGACCCGCTAAAAAAAATATATGTTCACTGAACATTTTTTTTCTAATCATATTTAATTTTTAAGAAAAAATAAACTCTAAAATATAATTAAATACTCCATGAAATTCGTAAAATTTCTCCATGGTTAGCCCTTAATTATCAGAACTTTAAAACGCGTGGGTTTTTCACTGTACATGCATGCATTGTGGATCAAGACACGATTCACTGTGGACTAACTCAGGGGCGAAGCTAGGATTATTTGTTAGGGAAGGCCAAAATTAATATAATAAAATATAATATTTGTTTTAATTTATTATACATGAGTTGTGAAACAAAACTTACATAATTTAGTTTTATTTAACTTACTACAAACATATAATGACCTTTGTATAAGGTAAAATGTTTGGAGCAATACCAAATTGAGTCAAAGTAATGAAGTTAATTTCATCTTCATAATGTATCCATCACTTTAATGTTGTTGGTCTTTATACTTATCAAATATAAACATAGAAAGTATATAAGAAATATTAGTTAAAACGAAACATTATTTAAGTTTGATAAACTTTGAAATAAAGCAAAAAATAATAAAGAATAATTCTTACATATTTATTTTAATTGTGCTCGTCGTTCTTTCATAGAATAGAAATCATTAATTATCATATCAATTGTGAATCTTTCAGCAATTTCTTTTTCTATATAGACAATCAAATAATTTAGAAGAAAATCATTCTTCTTCCGATTACGAAGTTTTGTTTTAACAATCTTCATCGCTGAAAAAGCTCGTTCAGTAAGCTGTACTGAGTTATCAATATATATTTTTTTCAAAAAAAGAATCAATTCTTCTTATTTTGTTCATGGTTCAACCTAAAATCAAAACATATATCATAAGAAAAAATTGATAATTTTGGTGGCTTTGCTAAAAAAAAACATTAAAAAAATCCACGCATAATCAAAACAAACCAATAAAATATATCTAATTAATTAGAAGAAAAAAAATCATTCAAAAAACATTTGGTACAGCTAGCAGATCTGAGAAAAAAAAGAAGCAAAAATGGTAGAATTATATAAAAAAAAACCTCATCAAATTATTAACAAACATCTCAAAACAAAAACAAAAATATATTTTAAATTTAAGTTATCTTGTTTTGTTTGATGAAAGATAAATTAATTAGTAGCTCTCCTTCAAATTATTAATAAACATCGCAATTTATGTTTTTGATCGGTGGCAGGATTTATATTACGGTAAATTGGTGGCTTTGTTTTTTATTTCACAAAGTAATGCATTTATATTTTTTTTTTCTTTTCCATGTAGGTCAAGAGTAAATTCAAAGAAAATCAAAAATAAAATCACATTTAATTTAAGAGGCCCACCTCTTTAAAATAAAAAATATATATAACACTTTCTTATTATTTAATTACCTAATTACCATATATATATATGTATATATATATATATATATATTGCAGGGGGGCCCGGGCCCCTGCTTTCCCCCCTTGCTTCCGCCCCTGGACTTACTGTATATGTGCACTGTGGATCAAGACACCATTCACTGTGGACTTGCACAGTAGTTTGGCTACATATTCTGCATTGTCGCGCAGATACAACATGTGACTGCTTTCACTGTGGACTACACAGTTTGGGTTTCCTCTTTGCTAAAAGCATTGTGGGTTGAGGAGGCATGATGGCAGGGTTACCCTTGCCACAAAGAGTTGTAAAGACTGTAGGGGGTGGGGTTGTCTTTTTGGATGAGGAGAAAATTATCACTTAAGATTTTGGTGGGGTTGCACGGCCCTGGAAGCAGACGTCTGGCGTTGGCGCTTGGCTACAAGTCAGGACACTAGGACCAACCAATTGCCCAGGCCCGGAGGGGGGGGGCGCATTGCTTTGCTGTGTTTTGAGTTAACAATTGCGGTCGGAAGCATTATATCCTTTACCAAGAGCTATTGGGTCTAGCTTTGGAGCTGGACTTAACGCTGTTAGGCATACCCCAACACAAACGTGGCGCTTGAGCTACCTATCTATGTGCTAGCAGACCAAGCGCACACATGAGGCTTGAGCTTCTGCCTTAGTGCTTGACACATGTGACGCTAGAGCTCATTGCCTTGGGACTGGCCACCCCATGTGCACACGTGGCACTTGGGCTGTGACTAGGGGCACTTGGCGCTTGGGTTTTGCGTTGGATCCAAGGTTCTTGAGTCCTAGAATTCTAAATATTATTATTTGTTTTAGAAATATTATTATTTTTAGTATAATTAATATTATTAATAAAATAATTAACAAATTTAAAAGATAATATTATTATTAATATTGAAAACATATTATTATTTATATTATCACTTTTTCTTATATTTTTTATAAAAATAAAAAGTTTTGAGACTTAATTAAGATTGGAATTAATTTAATTAATCCAATCAAGGGTTTAATTGGAGAATTGACAAGTTTTAGACTTAATTGAGTTTGGAATTAATTGAATTAATGAAATCAGGGACTTAATTGAAAGCAATACCAAAGTTTGGGTTTAATTAGGGGCACAGTTGCAATAGATTAAAATCCAATGACTAACTTGTAAAAGGCGCCGAGATGCAGGGGTCCAATTACAAATTAACTAGGGGTTTAATCACAAGACTTCCAAAACTTTAAGGACCAAAATGAAAATCGCCATTAAACACTCCACTGTTCATCTCCTTCATCCTAATTCAACAGAAACGGCAGAGCGTGGGTAACGTTTTTGCCCACGATGTGCCATTAATACATGCTAGGAGGTGTAAGGGTGTTAGGTGGCTTATAAAGAATGAACAGCAAAGAAAATAAAGAGGAAGAAAAACCACGGAGGGGGGGGAATACCCAGTAGACAGGGGGGAAGCTAAGCCCAGACATGAAAAAACCAGGGAGAGACCGGAGAAAAAACTACTGAAAAACCAAAGCAAAGAATACACGAAGAAAAGCCAGGGGAAGGAGACAGAGACAGAAACAGGGGAAAAGAACAAAAAGCCAACGTACCCCAGCTTCGCCTTCATCTTCAGAACACAAACACAGTGAGCAGACGAAAAACCAGAGAAGAAAAACGCAAACAAAACCAGAGGAAGAAGCTTAAAAAATGAAGAGAGGACCAGCATCACCACCGACTGCCTCTTCTCCAGCACAAGCTTCCAAAACCAAAGGAAGAAGCTAGAAAGGAGAGAGGAACAAGCAGCTGACAGAAGGAATACATCGACAGAAGGGAAACGAACCAACACAAGGATCTTGAGGCAAGGATAGACGACCAAGAAAGACTGAAAAAATCCGGATAGCCATTTCCAGCACCAGGTAAGTTGCGCTTTCCCTTCTTGCATTTTAATTACATGCTCCTATAGCAGGCGTGCGTGAACTGCTCACGCACGCCTGCTGGTAAAAAAAAATGGCCAGCCGGGTCAAGCCTGTGACCCGGCTAGGCCTGCTGGGTCCAGCCCAGCCACATGGGCTAAGCTGGGCCCAGCCCCCAAAAAATAAAAAATAAAAAATAAAAAATAAAAAAATATAAACATATAAAAAATAAAAAAAATATGCATGCATATATTTAAATTTATTTTTATTTGGTTTATTTAAAGAGCTAGAGTCAGCAACACCATTCATTTTTGTTTTGAGTTACGTAATACTTACCAACGCCAGAGTTGGAAGTATCCGTAGTCGAATATTCACTAACGCCAGAGTCAGGAATATTATAAACAAATCATCATAGCATAAACTAATAAATATTTAGCAATTTAAGACAAAACCAACAATGCAGTCTGCCTTAGGCAGAATATTTAAGGGGTGATAATATCTTCCCTTTTACGTAACCAATCCCGAGCCATAGAATCTCTGTTGACCAGTTAGGGTTCCTAGTGACCATAATACTAGGTGACGACTCCTTAAACAAGACCTTTTTTCCCTAAAAGAACAAGATGCCAGATATCTTTTCTTTTTCCATATTCAAGAAATGTTGTGTGGGACCGCCGCGATGTCGGGTGCGATAATTTTTATAAAAATTCAAAGTTTTAATATAAAACAATATTATTATTTGTGTTCTAAATATTCTTAGAATTAAAAATAGTATTATTTGTGTTATAAATATTATTATTTTTACTATAATCAAAAGTATTAATATTAAAAATATTATCTTTTGTGTTATGAATATTATTATTTTTATAATAATTAATATTATAAATAAAATAATTACTAAATTACCAAAACCATTATTGTTAATATTGAAAAACAACTATAGATTTAATTTGAAAGGTAAAATTAAAAACTATTATTATCATCATCATCATCATTTACAAATTTTAAAAAACTGTTATTACTATCGAAGAAAAATCACATGGGACACGTGGCGCTTAGGCTACTGCTTATGTGCTGGCAGACCAAGCGCACACGCGGCACTTGGGCTCTTGCCTCAATTCTTGACACACCATTGCGCACATGTGGTACTTGGGCTTCTGTCTCAGTGCTTGGCACACCACTTCGTACACATGGCGCTTGGGCTCTCTGCATGGGGGGCGGGCACCCCCAGGGCACAATTAGCGCTTGGGTTGCGCTGCGAGTAAGCCATGCCCACGCCACACTTTGGGTCATGGTGCTGGATCGACGGTTCTTTGGTCCTAGGATTCTAAATATTATTATTTGTTTTATAAATATTATTATTTTTATTATAATTCATATGGTTAATAAAATAATTAATAAATTTGAAAGAAAATATTATTATTAATAATGAAAACATATTATTATAATTTTTTATGATATTTTTTATAAAAATAAAAAGTCAGCCCGCGACGCAATATTATTAAAAATATTCAACAATTGGGCTGCGATGCAATATTATTAAAAATATTCAATAATTCTAAGTATTAATATAAAAAATATTATAATGTGCGTTGTAAATATTATTATTTTTCTTATAATAAAAAGTATTCATATAAAAAAAATATTATTATTTGTGTTCTAAATATTATTGTTTTTTTTATAATTCAATGTATTCATATCAAAATATTATTATTTGTGTTCTAAATATGATTATTATTTTTCTTATAATTCAATGTATTCATATCAAAGATATTATTATTTGTGTTATAATATTATTATTTTTATAATAATTCAAAGTTTTAATATAAAAAATATTATTATTTGTGTTCTAAATATTCTTGGAATTAAAAATAGTATTATTTGTGTTATGAATATTATTATTTTTTCTATAATCAAAAGTATTAATATTAAAAATATTATCTTTTGTGTTATGAAGATTATTATTTTTATAATAATTAATATTAGATTTGATTTGAAAGGTAAAATTAAAAATTACTATTATTACTATTATTGTCATCATTAATAAATTTTAAAAAATTATTATTACTATTAAAAATAAACCATGTAAAGACACTTGATGTTTGAGCTAATACATGTGTGCTAGGTAGACTCAGCGCACACGTAAAGCTTGAATGGTCTGTCTATGTGATAGCAGACCAAGCACACATTTCATACTTGGGCTCTTATCTAAGTGCTGGGCACGTCCCAGCGCACAAGATCCACCTATTCTGAGTCCTGTTTTTTGCATAGTCCAAGATAACCTTGAGTTATTTACTGTGCAGGATTCAAATAGCATCGGGTCGTGTCAGTGTTAGGATTCAATTTTTTTTATAAAAATAAAAGATTAGTCGACAACGTAGAGCGTACCACCTCTTACATATTTGCTTAACGAAAGAACCAATGAACCCCTTTTTCATGCGAATATCCACA
>Ga0325402_1002342_pt1 | contig 16550 bp, 10 predicted proteins | sample PopdelMetagenome_22_FD_207212 | JGI IMG/M metagenome (GOLD analysis project Ga0325402, IMG submission 207212) | Populus deltoides microbial communities from Bellville, Georgia, United States - Xylem-PdKOR-R3 | ecosystem: Host-associated > Plants > Phyllosphere > Stem > Wood/Secondary xylem... | reverse complement strand
TTTTTTTTTCTCTCAAAATAAAAGTACAAAAATAAAATAATGATAGTAAGAGGGCTGACATTTTGGCAAAAACAAGCTGCGAGGATTTTACATATAGAAAAAATCAAGTTGCAATTTTAGATGAAATTGAGAGCCTAATTGTACCCTATTTTACTCAAAACTAAAGAGACAATGCAGATTTAAGGTCAAATTAAATTATTATTGGACAAATCTATATAAAATTTAAGTCTAAGGATATAATTAGATTTTTGATAGGCTAATTTGATTTAATCATAGGCTAATTTTAAATTTAATTATGTTTAAGAATTAATTTGGGTCCAATTGAAGGATTTAATTAGGTGCAAGGACTTAATTATACTTTAAATAGGTCAAATTAATTTTATTAGGTGGCTTAATTGGTGAAACATTAATTTTGAGAGCCTAATTTAGGCTTAATTGAGAAAATTAGAATTTTAGAAGACCAAATTTATTTTTTACCAAGTCAATTGATTGAAATCAAGGGTAAAATTGCAAGAAAATCAAAGTTTGTGGGTCAATTATGGGCTAAATTGAAGAAATTTGAAGCCAATGACCATTTTGGAAAAGGAATCAAACTCTACGGACCCAATTGGTTGAAATCAAAGGTGAAATTGAAGAGAATTAAAATTTTAATGGTCAATTAAGGGTTAAATTGCATAGATTCAAGACTAAGGACCAAAATGAAATATATGCTGAAATCCAGGGTTGAAATTAAAATTCATCACAGGTAAATTTACACAAAATTAAAAGTTTGAAACTAATCAGGAGTGTAATTAAGAGAAATCATAAATCAAATGACTAAAATGCAATTTCCCAAGACGGTGTCGTTTTGAGTGAACTGTTCATCTTCTTCTATATGCTTTCAACCGGAAAGGCTACTAAGGGTGCCACATTCCTAAGGCATTTAATGCTTTATCTCTCTACCGAATTGGACAAAACTTACACGAAAATGATCACTTGACATATAACTACACCCTAGTGTGGTCTATTTTGGTTGATTGACACCACAACGACCGTGATATCACCCCAAAGTGGCCAATCCGATTAGCCATTTTCCTACAACAAATATGATAGCTTATAATAGCTACTTTAAGCCAACGGTTGGGATACTTTCGGGTCGAATAAAAGGCCAGGATTTGACACTAGTAAAGATAAAATATCCATCTTCCACCCGCTATAAATATGGATGGATTTCATGACATGGGGGAGGAGAAAATCGAGTCTAAAGTTGGCAAAAAATCAGCATCCCTTGGTTTTTCCTTCCCCAGCCGACAATTCTCTCTCTTTGTTTTTCTCTATCTCTGCCACTACCACCACCACCACCTCTTACATTTGCCAAAGACAACCACCAATAGACCAGCTTCTCCCCCCAGCACCATCGTGGTCCAATGACAAAAACCACCACCGTAACCACTACGCGTTTCCCCTCTCCTCTACAGGTTTCTGCTTCTTCCTCTCACAGCCGTTACCAACCACCATTTTCTTTATTAAAGCCTTCTGAGCCACCGATCGAACCTCCTCATCACGACCACGACCCCCACGCCAAGCAACCTCCCCCCTTCTTCTCCTTCTTTTTCTCCCTCTCGTATGATTCATTGTTTGCATGCAGAACGAGAATTCATTCTACATGTATGAGACAATTTAATTATCCTATGAGTTGGGTTGGGCTAGGCCCGTGTCAGCCTGGCCTGGCCCAGAAAAAGAGAGAGGAAAGGGCCAGGTCTGTTGGGTTGCTAGTCGGCCCAACTAGATCCGGCTGGGTCTAGCCCAGATGGATGGGTCCAGCTCAATTATTATTATTATTATTACTACTACTACTATTATTATATCTAAAAAAATTCCAAGGGTCATTTTAAAATATTTCTGATTTTTTCGCATGTTTTTCTACCAATTTTGCATAATATTGGGTTATATTTTTTACGCTGTAAGATGCAAATCTGGTATTAAAATACCTGGTTTTCTCTGAAACGTTTCTAAAAAAATTTTAAAAAAAATCTCAAAACTTTTAAATTAATTTTGCTTTTCAAAAAACAAAATATGTTTTGTTTTCATGCATACAGTCAAATCCTAAGGGTTTTCCAACCATGTTTTCATAAAAAAAACAAAAAAATTGCATCTTCATCGTATTTTTTTTTTAAAGGGATATCATAACTAGTTTATGATTATTCATTAGGATTCGACCAAAATGTCAAAAACTCCTCACCAATCATTTTGTTCATTTTATATCAAGGTTTAGATGTAGACTTTAATAATTGGTGATGTAAAACTACATAATAGAGTGCACTATCATATATTAAAGATACAAAGTGCAAAATAAATACTATGCTAAAATTTGGACTTTAAAATGGTTAGAATTGAACCCAATAAGTTAAAGACTCTCTTATGAAGGGAGATTTGCCTTAGATCTTAGAAAAAGACCAACATATAGGAACTTGACCTAGTTAAATAATTAAACAACAATGCAGCTTATCTTAGGTAGGGTGTACTGGGGGTGATGCGTCTTTTCCTTGCATAACCAATCCCTTACTCAAACTCTCGTAGACCATAGGTTTCCTAGGAATCATAATATTAGGTGGCGACTCCTGAACTTTAATCATAATTTTATGATTAAACCAAAATCCTTTTCTTTTCCAATAGCATACCTCTCAGGAGGCTCACACATTAAAATGCGCTAGTCTCGATATCTCTCCCTCTTTTCATATTTTCTTCTCTTGGCCAGCTGCACACTCCCTATTTTTCCTTTTCTTTCATTGCTGGCAATGACACTATCAAAAGATTGATATCTTATCCCAAGTGCAAGAGTGTCGAAGTAATAAATAATCCGGCAAGACCGGGATCAAACCACAGGGAGGTCAACTATATAAAATTACAAATAATAAATGAAAAGGCGTTAAAGAGAACTTTTGAGATGTGATATTGATGTAAGGATTAAACAAGGATAACACAAATGTCAAGGTTAGAGGATCCACTAATTGTATTTCAAATAAGTATAATATAAACTCTTTTTATTACTCAACTGGAAACCATACACAAAGGAGGTTTCAATCGAATTATAAATTATTAACATATCATATTAATTATCTTATTTGAGTAATGCCAATACTTGTAAATGTTGTCATGTATTCATGATGATAACTTATGTTAACAACAAATTAAGTTCCTTTCATAACACAGATGTCAGTTATACCATATAATAGGCTATAAAAGTGCCAAGTATTTGTTATCTAAGAGTTGTACAACACAAATCTAGATTAACCATTTAACAAGCAAGATAGGAAGAATAAATAAGATAACAAATACAAAACATGTTAATATCAAAACATTAAAGTTCATGTTGAGTTTATACTATATTTATTTTGACACCATTAGTATAACCTTTTCACATTAACAAAATAAACTTAGCTAAACATAATGAAGAAGAGAAACATAAATAAATAAAATAAAAACATAATAATGATATACATTAACTAAGTAAAGTAAAAGAAATGAAAAGTATAAACAAGAGATTAATGAAAATACAAACAAAATAATTTTTGTTTATTTTAAAAAAATTATTTTTGACATCAACATATTAAAATATTTAAAAATACCAAAAAATTATTAATTTAAAGTAAAAAAAATTATTTTTTTTAAAAATACTTTTAAAAAACAAAAGTAAACTAATAGAATAACTTAACATAAGCCATAACAACTTCAAACCCTTTTCCAATGCAACCAACCCCCAAATGCTCCCCCCACGTAACCCAACTCCCATCATGCGTCATTATTGGCTCCGTATGTGTTTTGTGGTGCCATATGTTTGTGTTTTATATCCATTATAGATTCGAAAAGTATTTAATTAATGAATAACATATACCAAAATTCATTCAAACTAGAATAGTAAAAACTATGATGAGTATATTTTAAAAGTTTAGAAATTAATTAAAATAATATATTTTTTTAAATTTATTTTTGATATTAACGTATTAAAATAATTTAAAATAATAAAAAAATATTTTTTCTAAAATATAGTTTAGTAATTAGTGACGTCCAAAACCTCTTTCTCTGTTTTTTTTTTTTTTTACTAAACGGGATAAAACTGTGTTTGGGCACAATAGGTACGAGCCCACAAACCTAACTGTTGAGCCACCATGGGCTAACCAGCCTCCACGCAGGAGGGAAATCACGATTCCCCAATAAAGGCGGGAAATCACCAACCTCAAAACTCCTAATATAAATAAAAAATAAAAAGCCCACATAAATAAATTACCGAACCTGCCCTCGACCCCTTCTTTTTGCTGCTTTCAAAATTCGCTTCCAAAAATCCACGACACGCACTTCCCTCTCTCTAAAAATTTAGAAACCCCCAATCTAAGAGAAAGAGAAGAACATATTTCACATGGCGAAACCCTCGAAGAAACGAACATCGTCGGATGAGGCGATGTCATCGGAGGAAGAGCCACTCAACGAGCAGATCAACGAAGAGGAAGACGAGGAGGAGATCGAGGAGGTGGCTCGCTCAGTTGATTCCGATGACGATGAGGCCGATGGAGATGCTGACGGTGATGAAGGCGAGGAGGCTGATGAAGTAATTTACGGTCTTGCCATTCTAAATTGTTGATAGTTTGTTGTGTGTTTGGATCTAGTTAGGGTTTTGGTGTTTTTAAGGAGCTTTGTTGGTTTAGCATTGGTTTGATACTGAGAAATTTGTAGACTGAATAGAGACGAGACTTGAAAATTTGTTAAATTAGGCTTCGAAAGCAGGAGGTACTGAGAAATTAGCGACGAAATGTGTTGCCGTGCTGAACGAAGGAGTGATTCTGCATTTTTGCTGTGATAATGTACTGTTTGATGGGTCTCGGTGGAAGCTGAAGGAAAGAAAGTGAAGTAGGGGAACTGGTAGTTATGGTTTTTGTTCTGGTGGATGCATAAATGTTCATAAAAAAGCTTAATTTAGCTACGTAGACTCACATGCATTGTTTTGGCCAGGCCTTTTTTTGTAGGGTTTCCTTGATTTGACGATGGCCTTTTGGGCTTTGACTGTTCTGAAATTATTGTGAACCGTGTTGGTTTGCCTTTTGAATTCCTCTGCGGGTGTTTTGGTGTATGTTTTCAATGTGACGTGTATTTGTACTGAGTTTGCTGACCTTTGATTTTTTTGCATATTTTTTGATATTTTTGTGTGCATAATTTGAACTGTAGGAAGGAACCAGCAATGAAATTAGCAAGCGTGAAAAGGAGAGACTCAAAGAAATGCAAAAATTGAAGAAACATAAGATTCAGGAGATATTGGATCAACAAAATGCTGCTATAGATGCTGATATAGTATGTTTGATTTTCAAGAATGGCTTCTGCAATGTGTTGCTTGTAGAATATGAAAAAGATGTTGGGCAAGTTTACTGAAGTTAGTTTAATTGCAGAATAACAAGGGGAAGGGACGCTTGAAATATTTACTGCAGCAAACTGAGTTGTTTGCTCACTTTGCTAAACATGATCAATCAGCATCCCAGAAGAGGGCTAAGGGAAGGTTTGACTGTTATTTGTTTGAAGATCCCTTTCTAAAGAAATTGAATACTGTAGTTGCTTGATTATACTTTTGCTGACAATTCCTCTAGTAAATAAGTTTATGTTGTTAATTGCTTGTTGGAAACTTTTCCATTTTTGAGTATCAAGTATCAACTGTGCATGACTCAATTAGTTGTTTCTTAATAAGATTGATGATTTTTTTCAGAAACTTTTATTGTGAGGGCTTTTTGAAAATCATAGTAAGCTAGGTTTTTTTTTATGTCAGACTAAGTAGCACAGGATGGGCTGCATACACATTTTCTTGCCTTCATAGTTAATAAAAGGCTGGGATGTGAGGTGAAGGGCATGCATCAATATGTAAGCAGACAATGATCTTCATTCATTGTCTTGCTAGATTACTAAGATACAGGATTTTGTTAATTGTATTCTTATCAAGCTCAGCAAAGTTGGTTTAATGTGCATTTCATGCTTAATTCAATTTTTCATGCAACTCATGTAGGAGCTTGATTTGACTGAACCTCTTCTATACTCTGAATTCACTATGTGTGCTTGTTGGTAAGGCTAAAAGTACTGGTCATGTTCAGTGCATCTAACTGCAATTTACTTTGGTTTCATAATTTAATCTAGGGGTCGACATGCCTCAAAAGTAACTGAAGAGGAGGAAGATGAAGAATACCTGAAGGAGGAAGAGGATGGTTTATCAGGAAACACACGGCTGGTGGCACAACCATCTTGTAATGTCCTTATATATGTACTCTTCTGATGCATGCATGCACGCACATGCATCTCCCTGACTGACTGTTAGGTTAAGTGTAGAATTGTAAATTTCTTTGCTATTAGTTTGGATCCAAATACTTTCTCTTTGCTGTTTGCATACACACACGGTTGATGTATCATGAATCAGTGCATTTATGGATTCACTTATATTTATTTATTTATACTGTTTTTCTACTGTCATCTTTTTTTAGCAGGCTCATTGATATTTCTTACTTATTCCATTTTTGTCAAAGCTAACCAGAGATTTGATCCTATAAACCTACTGATCATCCTTAGCTTTGCATGTACACAAATTAATGCTAGTTGAAGAATAGCATGCATCGTTATTGATGTTTGCCTGGCTTGTCACATATCCTCATTACACTGAAATATTTACAATTGATGTGATTGTTTTGGGGTAGCCCAATTTTGGAGGCTAAGATTCATTTTTATTCTTTTTCTGCAGGTATTCAGGGAAAGATGAGGGATTACCAACTTGCTGGATTGAACTGGCTTATAAGGCTGTATGAGAATGGTATAAATGGAATCCTTGCAGATGAAATGGTACGCGCAAAACAAGAAATGGTCTTGGCATTATTTTAGCTTTTAAAAGTGCTGTGCTTTTTTTCCTCTTGAGTTTCAGGTGATTTATGTGCTATTAAACACATCTTCATTTTGCAATCCAGGGTCTTGGCAAAACCTTACAAACAATCTCTTTATTGGGCTACCTGCATGAATTTAGAGGAATCACTGGTCCTCATATGGTAGTTGCTCCAAAATCTACACTTGGTAACTGGATGAATGAAATTCGTCGTTTTTGTCCAGTTTTACGTGCTATCAAGTTTCTTGGCAATCCTGATGAAAGAGTAAGTTGCATTAAGTATGGTTTAGTGATATTTTTTTGCTGCATGATTTTCTTTTTAGAAAAAAAATAATCTCAATGCATGCATTGATGGATAATTCTTTACTGTATGCATTTTTTCACGCTGAATTTTTTCTCAGAAACATATACGTGAGGAGTTACTGGTTGCTGGGAAATTTGATGTATGTGTTACGAGTTTTGAAATGGCCATCAAAGAGAAGTCTATCTTGCGTCGCTTCAGTTGGCGGTATATTATCATTGATGAAGCTCATCGGATTAAGAATGAAAATTCTCTCCTTTCAAAAACAATGAGGCTTTATAACACCAATTACCGCCTCCTCATTACTGGTACTCCACTTCAGGTATATGCTTGAATCTTTAATGACATGAAAAGTTACCAAGTTGGGATGCATGGGTACTTGTAGAAAAACTGATCTGTATATGTAATATCTGTACATTTGATGCTGAAAGAGGTTGGCTGTGATGCTTACCGTAGATTTCTTTAAATTCATTGAGTTTGATAAATTGTTTTTTGGTGGCATGGGGCTGCACTGTAGTTTACTGTGTTTGTTTGTGTTATCTTTTGGCTGTAAAAATATAATATTCTGTAGTTGCTCTTATAAAAATATAATATTTCTTGTATTTTTGATGTGCAGAACAATCTTCATGAACTCTGGGCTCTTCTCAACTTTCTTCTGCCAGAGATTTTTAGCTCCGCTGAAACTTTTGATGAATGGTTTCAAATTTCTGCTGAAAATGACCAGCAGGAAGTCGTTCAACAACTGCACAAGGTAAGCACATTGCCTTCTTAGCGTTGAGCCTGAAAAGCTCTCAATTGTTTTTGTAAAAATATTCGGATTCTAATTATTTTGCCACAATGAGGTGTCATCTGATATTTTGATTCCATGGATTCTGCATTTCTAAGGTCCTTCGGCCATTTCTTCTCCGAAGATTGAAATCAGATGTTGAGAAAGGTTTGCCTCCCAAGAAGGAAACCATACTGAAGGTTGGAATGTCCCAGATGCAGAAACAGTACTACAGGGCCTTACTGCAGAAAGATCTTGAAGTTGTTAATGCTGGTGGAGAACGGAAGCGTCTTTTGAACATAGCAATGCAGCTTCGCAAATGCTGTAATCATCCATATCTTTTCCAGGGTGCTGAGCCTGGTCCACCTTACACTACAGGAGAGCATCTTGTTACCAATGCTGGTAAACTTTGCCTTCGGGTGGATACAATGTTTTTTGGGTTTGTGTTCATAATTTTGTAGCAGAAATCAGTCTTTTGCATTCTTCCTTTTCCAGGTAAGATGGTTTTGTTGGATAAGTTACTTCCTAAGCTAAAAGAGAGGGATTCCAGGGTCTTAATTTTTTCACAGGTGAGTTGTTGATAGCTATGGTTGGCTGGATAGCTAAGATTGTTATTCTGTGTACACTAGCATTTGAAATGTCCCTCTGTAACCTTTTGGTTATGTTACAATTCAATTGCTTAATCACTGATCTTGCAATTGGTTTTGCCTTTAATGCAGATGACGAGGTTGCTTGACATTCTCGAAGACTATTTAATTTTTAGTGGGCATCAGTATTGTCGGATTGATGGGAATACTGGCGGAGAAGATCGTGATGCTTCCATCGATGCCTTTAACAGGCCAGGAAGTGAGAAATTTTGCTTCTTGTTGTCAACAAGAGCTGGAGGTCTGGGTATCAATCTTGCTACTGCAGATGTTGTCATTCTTTATGACAGTGACTGGTGAGGCTCTTGCTGTCTCTCTTAGCTGCATCTGCCCTTTTTTTCCTCGTCTTGTCTGGGTTGTTGATGCTGGGGGTTCTTATTGTAGGAACCCACAAGTTGATTTGCAAGCTCAGGACCGTGCTCATAGGATTGGTCAAAAGAAAGAAGTCCAAGTGTTCCGATTTTGCACAGAGGTCTGCATTTGATCTTTGATGTGCCAAGGTAGAAGCTAATCTGTGTTGGTTTTTTCTCTCATTATGGTTGATTGTGAAACAGTATACGATTGAGGAAAAAGTGATTGAGAGGGCTTATAAGAAGCTTGCACTTGATGCTTTAGTGATCCAACAAGGAAGATTAGCAGAGCAGAAAAGTAAGTTGCATTTGCATTTTGAGCACTTATCTGTATTTGTGTGTGCAACATTTTGACTCCTTTCTCTTTCATACAGCTGTTAATAAAGATGAGCTGCTTCAAATGGTGAGGTTTGGGGCTGAGATGGTTTTCAGCTCAAAGGATAGTACGATTACAGATGAGGACATTGACAGAATCATTGCTAAGGGAGAAGAGGCAACAGCTGAGCTCGATGCCAAGATGAAGAAATTCACTGAAGATGCAATCAAATTTAAAATGGATGACAGTATGTGAATCCACATATTGAATTTTTTTGGCAGTTTGTGTATTTATCTGTCTAGTGATTGGAATGTTAGTTTACACGTAATAGTGCTGATATTTTATCTGGTTTCTGGCAGATGCTGAATTATATGATTTTGATGATGATAAGGTAGGTGCACTTCTTCCATTTTTCTTATGCATTGGAGGATATTCTGTTTGATTTCAATTTTACCAGTTTAACTTCAAGGCTTGTTTTCATCACCCTATGATCTCAGTGCTTGTATTTTGTTTCTTATTGATGAAGGATGAAAACAAGTTCGACTTTGAGAAAATTGTCAGTGAGAACTGGATCGAACCTCCAAAGAGGGAGCGGAAGCGCAAGTAATGCTTCCCTTTGCATTTTTCCATAATCTCTTTGAGTATATTGGTTCAACATTATATGACAAGTGTTTTCTTTTTTTTGTAATCTTTCCTTCTACCAGTTACTCAGAATCTGAATACTTCAAGCAAACAATGCGTCAAGGTGGTCCGGCAAAACCAAAGGAACCTCGAATTCCTCGCATGCCTCAATTGTAATTGCTTCTGGAACTTGCTGATTTCTCATTGGAATGTATTGGAATTCTGAGATGCTGTGCTTGAATGTTCTTGTCTGCTGTTTTCAGGCATGATTTCCAGTTTTTCAACACACAGAGGCTTAGTGAGTTGTATGAAAAAGAAGTACGCCACCTCATGGTGGGTGCTTTCATTGATAATACAAGTTTTAATCTCTGCCCTTATTGCTTAGTTGTGCTTTTTGAGGTACTCGTGCTTCTTACTTATTTGGTTAGTTGTTACAAAATTTCAGCAAGCACATCAAAAGAATCAACTGAAAGATACAATTGATGTGGATGAACCTGAAGGTACTTTATCTCAGCTGGGCTCCCTGTTTTGTCCTCATGTTGTCTTCTACATCATTTCACTTACTATTTACTGATTATTGGATATTTAGAGACGAGAGATCCATTGACTGCTGAGGAACTGGAAGAAAAAGAACGGCTTTTGGAAGAGGTGAATGGAATGTTTAAATGTTAATTAGATAATAATGGGTCTCCTTACTTACATTTCATCAGTGTAATTTCAGGGATTTTCCTCATGGAGTAGAAGAGACTTCAATACCTTTATTAGGGCTTGTGAAAAATATGGTCGAAATGACTTAAAAAGTATTGCTACTGAACTGGAAGGGAAAACAGAAGAGGAAGTTGAAAGATACGCTAAAGTTTTCAAAGAGCGATACAAAGAGTTAAATGGTAAGTGATCTCATTTTTGGTGGAATGATGTTGATTTAGTGGCTGTGGATGAAGTTCTCCTGGATTGAACTTCATACCTGTTAAGAGTGGGGTCATATGGCATATGTATTGTTGGGTGCAAGGGCCCTTGGTAACAGAACTGGAAGCAAATAACATGTCTGGAAACCGCTCATTTGGTTTGTTGTAACCTATTCTATGAACGTCTCATTTTTTGTCTACTTGCACTGGTTGTCTGGTCCTGGTCACTTATGTACAAAAAAAGTTGTTGGAACTATGCTTGATTGTTACTGTTTGCAGATGGGTCTGGTTTTGGTCAGGTTTATTATGTTGGATAACTTGAATTTTATTGTTTATTGGACCTTTAAAAAATTTCACCATCTTTCATTTTTCTCTCTAATTGTGGCATACGTACAGATTATGATAGGATCATTAAGAACATTGAAAGAGGGGAGGCCAGAATTTCTCGTAAAGATGAGATCATGAAAGCAATTGGGAAGAAATTGGATCGTTACAAGAATCCCTGGCTTGAATTGAAGATCCAGTATGGTCAGAACAAAGGGAAATTGTACAATGAAGAATGTGATCGTTTCATGGTGCATTTTTTTTAATCATTTACTGTAATGCCATACAAATAGCTTATTCATTTTCTTGAATGTTGAACATCTTATGATTTAAATGGCTGTTTTTGCAATTCATAGATGTGCATGGTTCACAAGCTCGGATATGGGAACTGGGATGAGCTGAAAGTGGCTTTCCGTACATCACCTTTGTTTCGTTTTGATTGGTTTGTAAAGTCCCGGACAACTCAAGAACTTGCAAGGAGATGTGATACCTTAATTCGGTTGGTGGAGAAGGAAAACCAAGAACATGATGAGAGGGAGAGACAGGCTCGTAAAGAAAAGAAGCTTGCCAAGGTTCTACTTATGATCCTCATTAGCCCAGTTTTACCCATCATTGCCACACACTCGCACGCATGAGTTATCATTTATTGTCTTGTTTTTAAAACTCATCATGTTGGATTGCATGATTTACGTGGTTGGATTATCTTTAATCATTTATGCTGACAAACTTTTTTATTGCCATCATACACAGCAGAGCATGACCCTGTCGAAGCGTTCAATGGGAAGACAGACCGAGAGCCCTCCTTCCCAAAAGAAGCGGAAGCAGTTGTCGATGGATGATTACCTAACCACAGTAAGTTTCAATCCACATTTGATTCCTTTTTTTTTTTTTTCCTTTGTTTTTTGTGAGAGGTGCTGCTGAATGGATGGGAAGGTTAGCTGTAGCTGATTTGTGTATTTGTGTATTTTTTTTTTCTTTTGTTTGCAGGGAAAAAGGAAGAAGTAATCCTGAGTATATATTATAGGATTTTGTGAGGGGGTACAAATCTCAACTATATTATTCTAGTAGGTAGTATCATGGTGAGTACCCTTGTCGCTGTTAATCAGTGATCCCATGGTCTTGCTTGCGGAGAGGGCCAACATTAGATTTCGAGATGTATAAAATGTAAGAGTCTACTTTTGAACTATTATTATATTTATTGCAGTAAGTTTAATGGATTTATTGGGTGAACAGCTTAGATTTCCCTAACCATAGATAGATGGATCTGCTGTTAGAGAGAGATGTTTGATGTGTTGATCTGAGTTTTGAAGCTGCAAAGGGTTTATGCACTTACCAGGACACGCTCGTAAAAACCTACAGCGGTGTCTTTTCTTGTTCATGAGAGATGGATAGAACAGAGAGCAGTCTTCGTGAATGCCCTGTTCTTACTGCTACCCCAAGTTCCCAAACGTTCTGGGATCCTACAGCACCTTTAGCAGTGTGTAGAATCTGTATCCACTACCCAAGCGGGTGAGTTCAAAGAAGACGTGTTTAAGATTACTGAAAGTTAGAACAGTTGCCGCAAAGTCTAGCAGTGAGCAGGATTTCGCCAGTCTTTTCTTTGATACCTGAGATAATCCACTCAAGAACCCTGCAATCAATTTCCAGTGAAGAAGGGGTCCAAAACTTCAAGATAAAAATAAATTTCTTAATTTTTTTACACGTGCTATATATTTGAAATTTAATTTGTTTTTATTATATTAGAGAATATATAGGAGTTAATATTAAAGAGCAAACAGACAGTCAATATTAACTGAAGATCCTAGTTAGAAGATACCAAAGAAAATCAAATATCTTGTTTATATTTTATTTTGTTTTGTTTACTAATATTTATACAAAGTAACAGCTATCAATTAACCAATACAATTATTCTATTTTTCTACATTTATTATACATAATTACTTTAGGAGTTTTTTAAAAGGATACATAAAGCGAGTTGCTTTCTGAGCATCCAATCTTAACATTGATAATGAAATTAGAATGAAATTTATAAATATATAAATTTGTAGTAGAAATAAAAATTAAACGATATTTTTAATTATTACCTTCATAAAATATAAATAAATAAATAAAGGAAGCAAGGTTGCCCGAATTCGAAAAAAGAAGGTGAAAACATGTATCTCCTCCGTCCCTAAATATAAATAAATAAATAAATTAATAAAAGGAGCAAGGCCCTACCCAACAAATTATGTAATTCCTCCGTCCCTAAATAAATGTCTAACCTTTTATTCTTGATAGTCTCAATTTAAATATACTATCCATTCTAAAAATGAAGGTATAATTATTAAATTCACTTTACCATTTTTGTTTTTAAATATTCTCAAAATAATATATATTTGAACATATCTTGTCTTGTTCTTTGGTTATTGGAATACTAGAAACGTTAGCCAAATAATCTCTATCAAAGTATTTGGGAAGAGTGGATTTTAAAAGGAAAGAAAGATACAGGTGGGACGTACGGATTCTATGTTTGAGTTGAAAGTTTTCTACAAGGACCTTATCATATTTGTTCTCTTCAAATTGAAGAAATTGTTGAGTATATAAATCTTTTTATTACTACATCTATTTCATAAAAATATGTGGGATTTGTCTGAAAATAATTCATGGAAAAAGAAGAACAACTTCGAAGAATAATTTCTCCTCCAAATTGGAAAGAAAGCTACAATATAAAATATAAAATTAATTGATTTTACCTTTGTTTGAGGAATGTTTCCTAGTGTTTATGCTAACGCTAGAAAGGTCAAAAATTGACAAAATTGTAATTTTTGTAGTACTTTTTTATTTTATTTTACAAAATCAACTTTTTTCTTCCATTTTCATTGCTTCTGATTTCACCCCTTCCAATCAAAATGTAAGAAAATCATTTTATCTTCTAGTATTTTCATTTCTATGCTTTCTTTCTTTTGATTTTCATTCCTTCTACTTTTCTTATTTTCCAAACATAAATGTAAAGCTTCAATTTTATGTTGTATGAATCCATAATACTTTATAAAAACATCATCAAGCCTAAAAATTACTTTGAATCATTTATAAACTACCAAAATCAATTCCTAATTTTTAAATTTAAGAGTTTTAGATCCAATTTTATTTTGTCAAAAACACCATGAATTCCTAAATTGGTAAAAATCAACTATGTAGAATCCTAATCCTTTAAATAGTAGTAACTTTGCATGTTATTTTGAAGTATAATGATAATCATGTGTATATATATATATATTGGCGTGCTAGCTTGAGGATGTAAACTATTATTAACATATAATTCCTGAGATATAAAGTGTAATTTATAAAAATAAAAAAGCATAATAAAAAGAGATCAAACTATATGATGTTTTTGTAAAGAAAAATACGTTTAACATCCTATAGTTTGGTCGAAATTATACTTACGTATCAAGTTTTAAAAAATTATACTTTACAAAGAGTTACAGTGGGCAAAGATCTATTAGCTGATTTGTTTATAATTGAGGACTGTGATGGATATGGGTCTACTACTATGCTTGGTTTTGGTTAAGTGGCAATGGCTATCAACTGGGGGGGAAGCTAAGGTTTATTGCTGTTGTGGGGAAAATAGTGATAATAACACTGATTTTTTTATTTTATTTTTTGTAATGGTAAATTAGGAGAAATAGTGGTTCAATGTTGGGTTATTTGAATAAGGAGAGGCTCATATGGAGGGATAACAATGTGATTATGGAGGTGGTATGATGGCTAGGTTTTGGGTTTGTGGTCTTGGTGGCTAGGGTTTAGATGTGGAAGAATGTGAACAATGGTGTGGAAGAAGGTGAACAATGTTTCATTCTAGCCATTCATACTTGTTTCTTTTTCTTTTTTGTTTATTTTCTCTTTAAATGTCATATTTAAGAAGATATATGTGAATTTGTTTTTTTTCCCTCATCGAATTGTTATTGCAAGACAAGTAAAAAATTGCCTCTATTTCAAATCTCTATAAATAAGAGTAACTAACTAATATTTGCAATTAACAAAGATAGATATACGCTGGATTTTTTTTAAAAAAAAGAAACAAGAAATCCAAAATATCTAAGCAAAATCTAGTTAAAAAGCTCCTAGATCAACTATGTCCCAATTTGGTTTTGCTATCTGGGTTCAGGTTTTTGAATCGAATGAAGATGGTGGAGTTGCCTTATTTTTTAAGCATAACGAGGGTACTCTTCAAGGGAATTGCTTGCCCCAGAATTGGGTTGGATCAAATTTTTGCAACAATTATATCTTAGATGCTTGACTTAAATGAGATGTTACATATCCCATCTCCACCAGATTGATAATTTTATTATTCAATTGTTGGGTTTAGATGACCAAATTTCAATGATGAGAAAAGGATGAGGGTGGTGTCTAGTTTGTGTTTTTTTTTTGATGAAAAAATTATAATATTTAATGTAAGGGCATTTTAGTCGTTAAATGAAAAATAATAACAAATCTTTAAAAAAATCAGATAATTTTTGTTAATTTTTTTTAGACAATGATGTTGAGTGTTAGTGTGCGCATAAAATTCAAAATGCAAAGTGTAATATTCCAATACTATAGGATTTTAGGGGTAATTTTTTCTTTTACAATTATCCCATAGAACAATTAAATTATAATAGCTACCTTACTAAAAAAAACATAGGAGTTCTAAGATAATTTTCTTAGGGAAAAAAAAGATGTATTTACCTCTCATTTTGAGTTTTCGATTTGGTTTGGCTTCTTTGGAACCAAAATTCAAAGAGGAAAACCTCTCTCAATCCCTTTATTTCTTTTATGTATATATGTGTATCAATTTCAGAAATAAAAATTGATTTTTGTAAAAGGAACAATGACAAGGTTACTATTAAATACAATCTTGAATGATATTTCACGAACGTTATAGTCTCCTTGAATTATAAAAACATAACTAATTATTATATGACCAATTATAGAATAGATATCTTTTACTTTTGAGAAAAAAATTGATTTTTGAAGTTGTTTAGAATCTTTCATTTTACTTGGAATCCAATTGTGGTTTTAAAATTTAGGGTTTTAGTTACTCTTTCATAACTTTTTATTTTTTATACCCTTATTTAAACATGCAAAGAGGAGATGTAATCTCTTACCTTCTATATGGACCCCAACAAACTAGATATTAATTTTCTCTATTTGAAAGTTTTTTTTTTTTTTATTAAATATCATCTTCATAATCAAGCATGGCATTTAACTATCTAAGCTAGTGACACCTCACTTAGGTATGTGTCCTCTAGTTGGTCTCAAGACTATATTATCACATCTTGTGATCTCTTAGTCTTAACCAAAGTCCTCTAGTCCCTTCTCAAAGTTCTATAACCGCTATAACTAACTATAACTAACTCCTTGTAGACTTCCCCTCTCATGGTAATCCTGGACCTGAATGCTATCCTATTTATGTCTATTCTACTTA
>Ga0325402_1002340_pt1 | contig 16553 bp, 15 predicted proteins | sample PopdelMetagenome_22_FD_207212 | JGI IMG/M metagenome (GOLD analysis project Ga0325402, IMG submission 207212) | Populus deltoides microbial communities from Bellville, Georgia, United States - Xylem-PdKOR-R3 | ecosystem: Host-associated > Plants > Phyllosphere > Stem > Wood/Secondary xylem... | reverse complement strand
TAAACCTAAGAAGATTTAATAGAAAAACTCAAATTCGTTTCGAATTAATTACACTTCACTTTTTGTTCAAGAATTATCTATGCCTCCACCGAATAATAATAATAATAATTCAGGAGAGATGAGCACCTTTTAACCAGATTTCTTCTCAGTGTACTTCCTTAAATTAGCAAGCACTCGAAGGGTAAACACTGACTCAAAACCACTACCACGAACCAGTGGAGCCCGACCTCCGTAGTGGATCAGCAATGGCAACCCCTCAATAGAGGGGCGTGACATGTGCATCATCGTCTTTATCTGAAAACCATTAGCTGAACCAATTGCATCATGGAGACATGGAACTTTACATCGAGTTCTGTAAAAGGGTTTCCACATGTTTTAGATAATGTGAGTGCCTAATACAATCATAATGCTGCTCTAATTATCTTAACAGTGGATGTTTCCAAGTCATACCTTGAATCATTGGCTAAACACAACACCTAAAGAAAGCAACCACTTTCCAAGCAAGAAAAGCAAAGGGGGTGTAAACGGGCTAGTGGATCACAGATGAAAGCTTATCTTCTTTCTAACATGGCACAGGACTGTTGGATAATTCTGCTTTATAAAGCTTAGCAACTTCTAAAGTTAGCTTGCAGGTCACATGGATGATAACGAGCCAAGGGCTCAAAAGTGTGAGATTTTCATGAAGCTTTCAGCTTCATCCTCTGATTATCACCATCATATGGGGACCATCCTCAATGATTTTCCAATTTCTATCAAGGGCACCACACCAACACCGTAATAGTGAGTCGTCAACTAATTTGACCAGTCCTTGCCTATTTGTGATGATTGGTGAAACATTTACAGAAACTAAAAGCACAAAAGGTGTTGAATAAACCTGCATCCTAGGTTTCGAAACCTTCATTTCTTTTCCGTTTGAAATCTAGTTTAAACAGCTGCTACCTTTGTCCAAGCAAGCTTAACAACATTACACGACCACAATTCTAAAACACTTGATATGGCACAATGCCAGAATAGAAACTTTCAAGCAGAAGCCATAAAGAAGTGCCAACTCTTATTGAAAAGTTAAGGCTTCCATTGCAACTAATATCACCTCACAAACAAACCACTCACTTAGCATCAACATTTACTTTCAAAGATGCCTCGGCGGTTAAGATTTGAGGTTTTTACATGAAGGTCCAAGGTTAAAAACGGATGGAGATTTAGGAACAGGAGAAGGTTACCCCATTGTGTAACCTAAAAATTGAGCCGCACTTTGGGCCGCGGGGAAAAAAAAAACAGAAGTTGTTCCTCCGATCCCCAGGGTATAGCATGAAAGAGTAATTACAACAAAGTAAGATATCTAAGCATGCTCTTAAATCTCCAAACATAAATTTATTGATTCAGAAGACAAAACCAGACATATGGAAGCCTTTTGCATATTCCAATACATGAGTTTTTGTAAACGATAATAATGATACAAAGTGTTACTTGCAAAACAAAAAAATAATTATGCCACCCGCTTGAACTTGAATGAAGAACAGAAGAAGCATTATTGGATTGTATGATATACCTTGGCTGCCTTTAAAAATGTGGACGAAAATCAACGTTGAAGAATAGTTAATAACATTTAGGACAGTCCCAATTGGCGCCTCTTCTAATTTACATCATCTCCTTATCACCTTGAGTACATCTCCAACCAGATGCAATGATCCAGTGACAAGAACCTGTTAATGCACCAATACAAGCATATGGCATCCTGGTTAGCACTACTGTCAATATTGACAATCAACGCACTTGCAACAATATTTATCTCTTTCAGAGATGGGTTGCATGAGATAAGGCAGGCATAACTGATTTTTTTTAAAAGCCATTCATGACACAAGTGAAGACACCCGCATCCCACTTGTTTCCTGAATTTTTTTATTTTTTAATAAAAACACTAAGGAAAAGGGTAGAAGAAATTCACTCGGTTCTAGAGCATGTTCTGGTGATCCAAACAATAGTTCACAAAATCTTTCTTTTTTTTTCAAATTGGTGAAAAGGAAGGAATTTTGAAAGGAAACTTTGGGAACCTGTCATTTGTATCTGGCCTTGGCCCTGTCCTTAAAGAACAAAAATTGTAACTCAATTCCAATATCCAAGTGGTAACAGTATTTTCACCATGCACATTTTTAGGTAACGAAATGCAACCATCTAAGAAAGAATTCTTACCTGAAGTCGTAGGGAAGGATTCTCTCTAACACAATCCCTCAACCATTTTATTGTCAATGGCAATGAAGGAATTACAGCGCTGCAAGCCAAATAACCATTTGAAGGACTGCAATTAGAAGCATCCTCGTAAAGAAATTCATGATGTGGTGAGGTCTCTGCACCATCCATCTTGGTACTCTTTTCAAGTAAATCTGTATCTGCAGGCAAATAAAAAAGAAAAAGAAAAAAACTTAAGGTTCTGCCTATTACAAAATGCAATGATCCTAAGCAGGAAGAACATGCAAAAATATATTCAGGGACACTGAGTCAGGTAGACATAGTCTGCAAGCACATAGGCTTTCCATTGGACCTATTAGCGAAGGAGACTATGGCCCTGGTTTCACTTGCAATGATGCTTGATTGGTTAAACAGCAAAAGTGGGTAAATTTATATTACGGTTAAAAAGAATAATGATACATCAAATCCAGGGCCACTATACTGTGAGAGTTCATGCTGCTGCTATGAATGTAGCTCCCTCAGTTCACTCCTCACATATGCTTTTTCTTTCTTGATTTTCCTTCTATATTCCTATAATACAGAGGGAAAAGAAAAGGAGAAAATGCAGTAGCCAGTTTAAGCTGCACTCTTTGCATGGTGTGGCTTGTTTGCTATTTTATGGAAAACCAACCCCTTCGGTCATCATTTTCTGGCATTTATTGATGGAAGAGGAAGTCAAATATGCAAAACAACAACAACAACAACAACAACAATAATAATAATAATAATAATAATAATAAAAGATATAAGCATTCAGAAAGCCAAATAAAAGTACCCATCCCGTGGACAATCCTCTCCCAGAGTCTCTGCAGGCTGAATTGCCATGACAAGTCCTTGCTAGAGATATCTGAAGGAATGACTGAAGTACCAGAAGTAACCTTGTTATATGTTGAGATACTTGGAACAAAAATGGCCTTTGAGAAGAAAGTACCTGACAAAGACACAAATCATCTTGAATACATCAGTGCTCTTGAGTGTTTACAAATATGCAGATAATTAATGTTCAGAAGTAAGATGAAAAATAAAGATGGAGCATTTTGTTTGTAGGCACAATTCCTCAGAAAAGAAAACCTGATTCCATTAGATGTGTTTGGACAACAATTGAAAGAAGGGCCTTTTCTTATAACTAAAGAAGCATGTTGAATCTCAATTGTTTGTTTAGAGAATTGATATATAACTGAAATTGGCATCATAAATCAGCTGAAGTTTTTTTGAATTGTCATTCTCAAGCACAAACCGTGTAAATTACCAGACTTTTGGTACTTCAGGGGAAACCCACCCAATCTCTTGTGCATTTTTCAATTAATTCTATTTTTTTTAAAAAAAAAACAAGAGATGATTCTTTTTGCTAGAAATAAGTATATGAGAGAGCATTGATTTTCATGACTTGCCATGTAATAGGTGTTATGGCTTAACCACCACAACAAAACAATGCAGCCACAGACAGCAAGCAAATAAAAAACAGGAATCAATTTAAGAAGCATAAAAAGAAAGTCCAGCATAATTTGAGATGGGCGAGTTTAGGGAGACAATACATAACACAATACCAACAGAGAAACCTGATAAAACAGTACACCTGTTCCTAATGGTTGTCATAAGCCAAGATTGTGTTAAACTAAGATGAAAATGGACAAAGCCTTACTCATTCTTTTAGCAAAGTCACACGCATGCAAGTAAAGACACGCGTGAGTGGAGAGAGATTGACGAGTTTAGGCAAAAGTCCAATATAATTAGCTCTTGATTGAAAAGATAAAAAGATTACAGCAGCAATACCTGAAGAAGCACATGTACTCACAAGCCGTGGAAGCAAAATCTGAGGATCTCTGGCCTCCATGCAATTAAATAAAAGAATCTACATGAAGGTAAGAGTATTGATAAGTGAGAAGCTAATAAATGAAACCAGAATGAACAGTCTAAACAACTTATCAGTAAGCAAAATAAATGAACAATGGTGGAATTAAATGAGCAGCCAGAAAACAGCTGAGTACAACAAGCTCCCAAACTAATCCAGCTGGTTATCATAAATATTACCTTCTTTGATATTTTATTGAATTCTTGAATGTTGCATTTCTCATGCTGCACGTGACCATTTTTCCGCACTACATTTATATTTTCAATGTTGTGTGAAGAAGACAAAACCAATGGTTGTGATTGGTTGTTTCCTTTAACGGCAACAGAAAACCATTTGGCGCATGCCTCTATACTCTCTGGACTGTGAGCTCCATCCAAGTAAAAAATGAGATCGCCAGAAGTTTCAGCTACTTCTGATGATACATGGGAGCTTGAAGAAGAAGAATCATGAACAATTTGAGCCCTCCCAGAGATATGCGCTGTAGAAAGACCTCTAAGAAATGCCTCCGGCAAATTAGCTTCCTTGTTATCCTGTCAACAGTCCACAATACTGGCCAGTCAACTAACTACTGGTGAAACAACCAAATGCTGAATTTAGAGGACAGCTAGCATTTATCATATCCTTAGATACTGGCAATTAACAAATCAATGGATTCAAAAGGTGAAACAGAGAAAGAGTATCCCATTCAAATCTTCCAAAAAGAAGATTGATATGAGACTAAAAGATACATGAATGACCATTTGGCTTAGAATACGTACACATACATATAGATTACAGACACTCACAAGGATGCACGCATGCGCGCACACACAGTCACTCACATGCATCTATTTGTGTATTGTTATTATCAGAACTTAACATGGTTCAGTCCATAAAAAAGAACAGGATCCATGAGTTTAAAAGTCCGACACTAGATTGATTTATGATTTTATGTAATACATAACAGTGTGATGAAGGGTTGGTAAAACTAACTTTTTGGAATAGCTTCTCCCAATTTCCTGTTCTTTGAAGCCAACTTTTACAAAGGGAAACAGCAAGACCAGCATTAGAGAACTGATGATCACCAGACAAACTAAGCTTTAGTCCATTCAATGCTTTTGCATCAAGGGGTTCCACTACTTTCAGGGGGACCTGCAATCAGAAAGAAAATATAGATCAGCAACGCCACTGGCAATTCATGAATCTCTCTAGGCATGTGCTCAAGCAAGGATACAAGCTTTTGAAGCTTCAATAATTAATCTTCAAACATGATAGTGGAAGAATGAAGATCACAGATACAAGGATAGGAAATCATAAATAAGCATATGTGATTTTATTTGATTTTACAACTCATGGTCAACTCTGAAATTCTGAGATTTGTCAGGGGTATCTCTGTAATTTTCAGATTTGCACAAATTTTACAGGTCTAGATTTCTATTTTAGTAGTATTCAAAGTATAAAATAGAAGTAATATATCCTTATTCAGCAAGCTAAGTCCTTACCAGGAGTACCAGGAACTCTTTATATATGTAATCTTTCAATAAGCTCAATGGCAATATTTGAGAGAAACTCCAGCAAGTGTGACTGTGTGATGAAATCAACCTTAGTGAGAGTCCTAAGAATCCCAGGTAAGATGATAAGTTTTTCATTCAGGGAGTAATTCCTTGAATCTACTAATGTGAGACTGCCAGTTTTCACCTTGTTTTTCTCTTATTTTACGTTCAGATCCATGTTTTGAATCTACTAATGTGAGGTTGCAAGTTTTCACCTTGTTTTTCTCTTATTTTACATTCAGATCCGTGTTCAATTTTTATACCAGAAACTCACTAAATTCCATAGCTAAAAACAATCATCTAGAACTTTCCCTGAACCTGCCCTGCATCAGTTCACTAAAGAAAATCTTTTCCTGAAATACAGTAAAATTTGATTTCTTGTTCCAATTTTAACCTATCCTCTCTATCCATTCAAGATTTATGCAGATGTAAGAAAATTTGAGAATAATAGTCTTGGATAGAACATGCATTTATCAAAAGTAATCAACAATAGTTATATTGGATAAGACATGGATCAGACAAGGATGCTTTTGCATGAAAATCCTATTTATGTGAAAAAAACTAATTTCACCAGCAGATAGTTTACAAAAAGCAGGAAGAAAAAAGAGAATTTGACAGTAACAAACTGAGAACAATGGTTACCATCAGTTCTCGAGCATTCTCCTGAAGAACATCCATTGCTTCAGAAACTTGCAGCACCGTAAAGGCAGGAATTTGATGCTTCAGGAGCAGGGAAGACATGAATCCAATTCAGAAAATACTTGAAAATGAATACTGCCAATTAGAATAATCAAAACAGAACTAATGCTATAAATAACTGAATGGCAGAGAGAATGAAAATTGTGCTAGTTTTAACTGCTTATGTATAAGTTTTATACCTTGAAAACTCCAGCCTTGTGTGAAGCAATCTGTCCAATGGTGTTGCCTGCACATAGCACAGTATGAGGTTTAAGAATTCAATGTTTCTTTCTGTACCAAGCATTAAACTTAGAATGCATAGAACTCTTGGCAAAACAAAACAAAAAACGCAGAAAGTTTCTTCCATGTTAGCGAAGTCTGATTCCAGCAAACAAAAACAACAATTATGCAAGCTAACAAAAATTTGTATCTGCAGACTAAAAATAAATGCAAGAAAACTTGCTGAGAATGATAGGTTCAGAAAATGGTATACCCAATGTTTCTGTATGATCCATTCCCAGAGAAGTAATTCCACAGACAACAGGCTTTTCAATCTACAAGAATTTATCAACGAAATTTCATCACCAAGAAAATTTTGTATTATCATTAACTTCATTATTTCTTTTATCTTAGAATCCTCCAATAAACTGCTAAACTAATGAACAGCATTTTCCTTTTCCATCAGAGTTCTAAATTTTTGAAGTACTCCGTAATAATAATAATAATAATAATAATTTTTTTTTTATTATTATTATTAGATGATTCTGGGGAAAGATAAATACCACATTTGTTGAATCGTTTCTTCCTCCGAGACCAACTTCAATGATAGAAACATCTACCTGCAAAAAAGGAAAAGGAAAACAGAATCATTAACTCAGAAGCACTCAGAAGCAATAAAGATTAACTGTTTACGTGGGCTTAGATATAAAAAAAAACAATTTGATACAAAACACAGACTGTTACAAAAAGACCACATCAACGTATAGATGCAGTCATGTAGCTCAAAAGATTTCACATAAAATTCAAGACTAGCAATGTATCAAGGACATACATCTACAAACATCATGGCAATGACTGAAGAGAATGTTTACAGCAACAGGAACAACTATAACTTGGGTATAATCATTGTTGGAAAATGTACAATAACTCAATAAAGATGCAACAGATTTAACAGTCAAAATGGATTCTTTCACTAGATTTACGATCAGCAAAATGAGATTTTTTACAGTACAAGTGCAGCAACAGCACTGACTAGCAGAGACCATGAAAGAGACATGTATTTCACATGCATAATTTGCAGCTAAGCAGAACACAAAAATATCCATTCACATACACCACAAATGGTTGTGTGAGGGAGAAGATGATGAAACACTTGAACAAGATGATAAAAATACAGATAGACAGCTAAATCAGCAACAAGGTAGCCTCCTATATATATATATATATATATAAACAAAAGGGGGGGAAACACCATTTAAAGGGCATCCAGGGGATTGCTTGAGGCTCTAGAGGTTCTAAGATAAATAGTAAATCAGTAAAACAAGAACAGATATCCATTGGACATGGCAAGCACTTCTGCTCTGTAAATAATGTATCGATCCAGGGTAATTGGATAATGTTCTGTCTGCCCCACCATTAAATTTCAAAGGGAAAATGACTATGGCTGAAATCTTTGCAAATGAAATTAAGTATTGGGAGCCATATAGGTGTCCAAATGCAATATCATGAGCTAAGGTAAATAGTATTTTTGGGATTTTCCATGAATGCAAGGATACAAATCACTGTGGAGCAATGTTGTCAAGAGGCGCTGAGGAGCTCCAGGTGAGGCAGGGCCCTAGCACCTTTATTAGCCTCGGGCGGTGGATTTCAATGAGGCGAGCACCTTGCGACTGAGTGCAAGGGGCTAAGGCTAGCGCTTGCTTGAAGTTTTTCCTTTTCTGTTGGATTTTTCTTTTTTTTTTTTAATGATTTATGCTTTGACCTATTTGTCTTCTTTTTTTACCACAAGAAACAACTTAGAGTATTTTTCTAAAAAACAAAGATTAGGGTAAAAAAGTTATAAAAAAATTCATTAAAGTGGGAAACAAACAGACAATGAAGGACACTTAGAAGAGAAACACTAACCACACTTTCTTTTTTCAGCAATGGGAGTCAAAGAACAACACATCTGTACAACTAATACTTTAATTTTTTCTAAACAAGTGGAATATAGTTTGAGAGATAAGGATTTCGATTATAATCATGAAATGGAGGATATAAAGGATTTAAGTGAAGGAGCGGAAAGCATGGATGGAGATGTCTTTGAAGATTAATAAATAATGATGATGATATTTAATTTTGCTTTTTAATCTATTGGGCTACTTACTACTTTAAATTATCTTATTTTGTTTTAAGGGTGAAAAATATAACGTTATATGACTATGTTATGGCATTTTATATTTTCTTTTGATTTTCTAATGATCTAATCTTAATTGGAAAGATATATATTTTAGATTTATATAATATAATATATATTCTTTTAATTTTTAGCATATTGCCTTGGTTCATTCGGGCAAGTGAACAAACATATGCAAATAAAAAAGTTAGAGATAAACCACTCATTGCAAATGCCAGGCCGATCATCTAAATAAGCTCCAACAGAAATTCAGATAATGTAGCTGACCTGTTCACAGACAAATATTTTGAATGCCAACACAGTCAAGAACTGAAATAGCGGGGGCATTGGGAGGTCCTCAGTTTCATGTTCCTGAAAAGTCAAATTCAAAGAATCAAGTAACTGCCATGTATAGATTGTAAGTTTTGGAGCATATCAAGGCATCCGATTGCATAGTTAGTATTTAAAGTGCTGACAAAAAGTGACAAAAATGAAGAAGTATCACTGAACACACCAATTTGGACCTGACTCCTGACAATCAAGGCCAAAATTCAGTTTCAAGTAGGCCTGTTAAAACATCTCTTATCTTCCCTTCTGATATTACGTGTTTGACTGTTTCTACTGACACTTTCATTTAGAACATCAAAGAGTTAATCAGGCACAAGCAACACATCTACTGAGTGCTAAAATCCTGCCAATTCCTCCTTCACTGCAAGGTAAAGTTAAACCGGTGAATGCTTCAAATGCCAGAATTTGAAGGGCAGGGAGGCTGTAAAATGAACCAAAAAGCTTGGCAACTGCTTGAGCTAAACATAGGAAACACTTGTTCTAGCTTACTAGTTAACTCAGCGAAATAAGCTTGAAAAATCTCATGCTCGGTGGACAATTTCATGAAGATTGAAAGTTTGGTTTGGTGTTAAACTATATCCAAAAAGGTCAACATAAAACAATTTCACTTCATACTCAACAAATAACTACCACAGAGGAGGGATAATAAATTGCCAATAATCTTTACATATAAGTAAATGTTACCAACAAGAATAAGATATTACTAAAATAGAAAGGTGGGTACTGATTGAAGATTTATTCAGAATCACATAGATTGACTTCATTTGTTAAACACATGAACAAGTCTGACCTCGTATGGGAAACTGATTACAAAATAATGTTACACAAAAGTGGTTTAAGGACCAAAGTTCACCTTAAGGCAATAATGCAGACACAGAAAAGGTCCATAAGAAGTGATATTAAAGAACAAAGTGGTTTCAAGGTCTATAACTCAGGCAAAATGATCTCTTCATAATCCAAAAAATTGCACCTCAAAAGAAAACTAGCTTGTACAATCTGCTTATAGCTCTTGGGAATCAGTGAAAGCAAAGGATTAGTACCTTCAACTGATTCCAGCAATTCCAAAAATACAATAAAAATTTAACTTCAGATATGTCCACTCTGCAAAATTAATCAAAAGTCAGACATGAAACAAGATACTCATAGAAGCATTCAAATCAACCAAGAAAATGACTTCGAAATAAAAAATGCATTAAGATATATTAAAATAGCTATGTGTAAAAAATGTAAAAATCTTCTTTTTTTATAACAGCATTAGATTTTCTGGTACTCTACTATTAGGGGATCTGTTTCATGTAGAACTGCTTCTATTGTTGTTGTAAAATTTATAACCATGGACAGATTTATTTCAATGGAGGTGAAGGAGTGTGGGAAGGGGAAGAGAGTGCGTGTCTGCTCAAGTAATGCACAGCATAATGGATAAGCTAAGATGAGCTCAATCAAATACTAACCCATTTATCCGGAATCTTTCTCTAACATCAATTAGGTGAGGGGAAGTAAACAAGCCTGTTCGGAAACCAGATTCCCTTAAAATAGCCTCGCAGAATGTGCATGTTGAACCCTGGAGTGTGGATCCATCAAAGGAACATGAAACTGAGTTAAAGAAGAGTGTGATAAAATATTATCACAAGTTTTAATATGATTCTCGAATGTAATATTGAATCAAAGAAGGGATATATATATATATATATATATATATATATATTAATGTCATGCAGGACATCCTCAAACTAAAGTCATACAACCTAGCCTACTTTTAACCCTCACAATTATACACAACTCAAATTAGTGAGCTATTCTAAAGTAGCTCTCACCTTTCAGAAAACATAATTGTTTTCAATATAGTAGCAGCCATTAGCATTTTATCACAATGCTTGATGTAAGGTTAAGTCAAATTTCGAGGAGTGGATTGTGGTCTGAACCTGGTTGATTTGTTAAGCAAAAATATTAAAATGGGTATTACCTTCCCTTTAGTTCCAGCAACATGGATAATTTTGAGCCCAGCCACACGCTCTTCCAAGTCTAGTATCTGCAGAGAAAAATCCATTCAACCATCCAACCATTCAATTTCAGGAAATTTCATTTTGGAAAAGAAAAAAACCAATAGGAACTAATGTTTCAATCTGATGAGGCATAGCAAAACCTCTAAGAACCACCTTTGTTCTTACTAACAGGAAATAAGTTGATGGTAAAGGACACAAATGTATCGATCAGTTTCATGTCAAAGATAACATCATTAAAGAAGTTGAATTATACATCGTTATTGATCCAACAGCAAATGGAAAAGGGCAGTCATAATACTTTTGAATTAACTTGTACACAGAAGAGACATAGAGCTAGTTTGCAGGCCCTTGGCTACATAAATACTTGAGCATCTCCAAAACATTGCAAGAATTATAATATTGTTACCTTAAGATACATCCGCATCCTGTCCAATTTTCCATATTTACCACCAATAGTTTTTTGATCTCCACGTTTTTGCTGTCTAATAAGAGAAGAAAGAGCTTCCAAGGCTGCTTCATATGAATCTGAAAGAGGCACATCTTGCAAGTAATCTATGATAGCCACATCACTTTCTGGTTTTTCCATGCTTTGATACCTAAAACCTGAAATGTTAAACCGACAAAGAAGTTTTAAAAACTAATAATCAACCTAACACATCCTGAATCAAGATCATTAATACCTTGTACATTCTTATTTCATATCAAAATTTGTTCAGTTAAAATGCCTATCGTTTTGGTATCAATACATGTTAAGAAGCTGCAATTATGATCTTACCTTTTTCTTGGGAATAGATTTTCCTGCGTCTACTCAGGCTGTATGTGTCAACATAAGCTGGTGGGAAGGATAAGCCCCATGGTGTTCTGATGGAGAACTGGCTTTCTCTCTTATGGAAGAGTGGAACTCCAAATATCCCACCTTTCAGATGAGTAATCGTATGAATAAGTGCAGGAAACATCAACCCTGCAAACAAAAAATAACAGGACAAATTCAACATAATGAACTAAATTTTCATTCAAATAAAAAGTCACAGATATGCCATTTTTCCAAAACAAGACAGCAAGTTTTCCTTCTTATATTAATACTTGATGACATATAACCATTTCCTAAAACAACTATTTGCCTCCATTGTCAGTTTGTCACCATGAATTTCCTGAACAAGGATCTTATTAATACTGAAGAACAACATACAGGAAATCCTTTGAAAAAAAAATGAAAAGAAAAGAAAAGAAAATAAATGCATCTTCCAAACACCCTGAATCTCATCATCCATGTTCTTCCTTGCATGCTGCGAAAAACGATCACCTTTACTTCAATTACTAATAGATTCATGCAATAACAAGTTTCACAGAAAAGTTGTTAATCCTAAACTTTTTACAAGGATATCCCTGAGGGTAACTAGATGCAGCTTGGTGGCAGAACTCTTTCTATCACCAACCAGTTCACATGTCCCAAGCCCGGGTCTCCCATCGGTCTATCTTTCATATCAGCTACTGCGACGAAAATATTACGCACAAAACCCATGGCTTTAAAATTCAACTTCTCTGTTTCAATATAAAAAATCACAAACCTCAATATCAGATCATGCAAAAAAAAAAAAAAACTCTGCTTGATAAAACAGGGGCCTAATGATGGAGCGTCCAACTCCCTCTGTCTTCTTGTTCCCATGTAAGGGGGAAAAAAAACAATGCAGAACAGCAAAAACTTGGTAAAGATCATCTCTTTATGTCGTTCTATGGCAGCAGATTCCAAAACACAACATACCCAGAATTTAATTTCTCTTATTTTCCCACTTTCTCTCAGCAGCAAATTGACCATACAAGAATAATTTCATAAAAGAACAAATGAACCGAACAAAAAGAAAGTATCTTTCTTTCACTTCAATAATATTTAGGAAGAAACACAGATACGCTCAATCCCAGCTCAAGAAAATAACACTTCCAAGTTCCAAACAAACCCAAAAAACAAAAACAAAAGGTAAATCATGTTCCTTTCTATTTACATGTATGTGGGTGGATGACAATTTTTACATACTTGCTAACAAAATACATGTTTGTAAGTAAAGAGACAAAGAGAGACAGATTCACCTAGGAAGTACTAGGAGAGGAAGCCATTTTTTGGGAGTTAGGTTTGCCCCACTTGTTTCTCAGACCTGTCTCCGAGATTTGTGGCGGTTGACCACAGATATCACATTCAGTGAAGGAAAGGCTTTTTATACGAATCATATGTTACAGGTACATAAAAAGAGGGAAAACTAAGATAAAGGGAAAACCTAAGAGAAGTCCCCAATCTATAGGTAAAATATATATTAGATCCCCCAATCTATTCTTTATTTCGATTACGTTTTCAATATATGAAAGGAGTTTTCAATCATATCCTTCTATCAATTCCATTTAACAAGATTGTTGAGTGGTTATATGAAATTCACGCAATTTCCTTTTTCCCTTATAAGCCATCGAATTCTCTTTAAAATATAAGGGTTTTTATAAGCGAAGATGGATGGCATCCCTACACTATTCTTGATGTTTGGTCGTAGATTTTCCCCTTTTTTTGGATTTTACTGTAGGAATCGGTTCAAAGCTTGTTTGGTAGAAGTAGCCGTTTTTGGAAGCAATTAATATTTGCTTCATGCCTCCCTAACAAACAAGTGCATAGCTTTTCTTGATACCAATTTCTCTCTGCAATTATTTTCTCGTATTGGCAGTAGAAATGTCCACCAAGTCTTCAACCCTATCTCTTCCAGTGGTCCTGCTGCTCCCCACCACCAAGAGATAATGTGCTACCTTTCATACCAAGAAAAATCGAGGGGAATCGATTACTTGTGAAGAAAATGTGAGTTGATATTAGCATGCCAGGACTTTTTTATGATATTAATTATAAGTTGATAGCATGTTTGCCATGATATATGTCTTTACATGTATAATTTTGTTAGGATAAATTAAAAATTCTCATCTATGCTTATTTTTTACTTACAATCTTAAGATTTTATGTTGCATGTTATATTTGTTTAGTTTATACAAGCATTTTATGCACTTTTGAGTGGTTTTTTTTTGTATAATTTAATAAAAATAAAAAACTTTATTATTTTAAAGTATTTCAACAAATAAATATATTTTTTTATTTTAATTTAATCATAATTATTTTTATTATTAATATAAATGCTCATGCTTTGATTTTATATCAATAAATATTTAATATTTATGTTAGTATTATTTTGTTATATTTATGTTGAAAGTATATTAGGTATGAGTTTTATTTTTGTATATTTATAAATTTAAAATTATATACATTCTGTACTTTCCTTAAATAAATTTTTAATTTTTATATTTAAAATGTTTTGTCTCACTAATCTAATAAATTTACAACCTTGATGGTGTTGACTTTGATGGCTAATTTCCTAAGCGGGCAGCAGAGTCCTCGTTCAAGGCTTGGAAGGAGTCAAGGATGACCCTAGAGCCAGTAGAAAGTTGCCTAAGCTTGTTCTTGTGGGTTCAAAGGTTGATCTCTTCCCATCACAAAATTCACCAACTTGATTAGATAGATAGGTTAGGCATCGAGCTAGGGCCGGAGGGGCACCTAAGCTAGGTGGGGTTTACTTGGTGCTCGTCAGGATGTGGATGTGAGGAACTTGTCATCATTCATTGAGGAATTGGCTGGTCCTCGAGGGAACGTGTGGGTCATTCGAGCTCAGAATGCAGGCGAGTCCACTCTAATCAATGCTTTGAAGAAAGGAGGGGCTAGAGTTACAAAGCTTACAGAAGCTTCTGTTCCTGGGACTACGCTTGGGATTTCGTGAATCGGAGGGATTTTGTCGAGAAGGCAAAGATGTATGACACTCCGTGTCTTCCACGTTCATATTTAGACTAATTCGCTCACATTGCTCTGTTCATTACCTGTGTGTATGTGTGACGTGAAACTTGGAGATGAACTAAATGTTTTGATAAATGAGTATGTTTTAACTCTAATATGTAATAACTCAAGCACCGAAAATTTTAATTGCATGATTTTGGCTCCTGGATTGAACAGCTTCCAAATATTTACCCTAAAGTTTATTTTGTGAGGTGAATGGGCTTCTCTTTATATTGTTGAACATTCCCAGTTTGTCATTTGCTTATTGTTCTGAGGCTTCAGTGCAGTCTATGTTGAGGATCCTGTTATAGTTCCTAGGGCGCTCTTTGAGTTCTTAAGAGCAACGGACCTTTTGCAGGAAGGACAAGCTGTGCTTGTTGCGGCTAGACCTCAATCAACTTCTGTGCAAACAATCTATGTCATAGTTTGGGCATCACCAAATGTTTCTCTGCACACGGGTAAGATAGAGAATGCTGACGAGTTTTGGAAGAACCGTGCAATTCCTTTGCTGTAGGGGCAATTGTGCCTTGATCCTCTTCAAAGTTAGGTTCATTAGCAGGCTGCTGATCTTTTGGAGCAGTCTCAAACTATCACATTTCATTGATTTCACTAGCTGTGTTTTTTTTTCCTGTTAGTTTCTTCCTCGTTGCTTCTTTACAGAGGAGGGAATGGGAAGATATTTGGAGAAATATTGCAGGAGGAGGATCGCGGATATGGATTATTTGATTACTCTGCTAAACTATATATTTCTTATTGTCTGCCTTCCAAGTTCACTATTCCAAGCTTATATACAATAAACTCCCAGCTCTTCAACTACTTCAACTAACTGTCTTACTAACTTCTAATGGTTTTAACTAACTTCAGTTAAGGGCTACATGGGTAATGATTCAAGATCCCCATTTAATAAAAAGCTCTAAAAATATTTAAGGTATATTTGTTAATTATATTTTATAAAACAAAGATTGCTTTCACTTAACAAAAGATTTCAAATACAAAATAAAAATTGTTCAGGGTTTCCGTTCACCTTAAACCGGCTCCGACTAATGTTTAACCATTTCTTCCATCACGTGCCCTTTTCTCCTTTGAGCCTCCATGGTGAAGGACTGTTGATGCTGATGCTCATGCTAATGAACTGTTTCTGCTATAAGCATTTCTTGGTATTTCTTACAGCCCGTAAAAGCCTCATTGAGTAAAGAAAAATACAGTTTTAATAAACGAAAGAGGAAGGCATGGTAGCTTATTGTTGATTTAACACTCCTGGATCTTGTCAGTGAATAGTCTGTGTATGTTATGCTTGTTCTACACTCATGGATCTTGTTGGTGGGTGAATGGAAGTTTCCATGGTTGCTTCCTTGTGATTATCGAGCAAATGGGATGATGTTGCTCTCTCTTCTTTTCCAGTTTTGTTCCTAGTATTGCAGTCAGGTTCAATTTACTGGAAAGGCAAAGTTCTTCATTTTGAAGCTTAGGTCATCTGCAAGTTTCAGGGCAAATTCTATTTTATTCAAACAGTTTTGTTCATAACTTGTATAACTTGAATTATACAAGTTATGCCCTTTTGGTAAAACGAACCAATCAATCATGTGTCCTCTTTGAAGCATCGATATGCACAAGGTAAATCGACCTGCCAGCTTGAAATTAGGTCTTGCTAAATTGCTAGAACATCAAAACCGCTTGTCAAAGTCTGTGCGGA
>Ga0325402_1002337_pt1 | contig 16563 bp, 12 predicted proteins | sample PopdelMetagenome_22_FD_207212 | JGI IMG/M metagenome (GOLD analysis project Ga0325402, IMG submission 207212) | Populus deltoides microbial communities from Bellville, Georgia, United States - Xylem-PdKOR-R3 | ecosystem: Host-associated > Plants > Phyllosphere > Stem > Wood/Secondary xylem... | reverse complement strand
ATTCTTAATAAACAACCCAAAACAAAACAAAAATAGATTTTAAGTCTAGGTTACCATTGACTAATTACCTTGTTTTGATGAAAAACAAGTTAATTAGTGGTTTTGCTTTAGCCTTTCAACGTCGCCAGTTGTATTTTTATACCTTTGTATTTTTATACCTTTTATGTTAGGGCTCCAAAAAGAGAAGAGAGAGAAGATAACAAAGGAAATTAAATTGAAAAAGTTGTTTGTCTTTTCTTTTCCATGTAGAGAGCATAAAATAAAGAGTAATTTATTATTAGAAAGGTGTCTTTTCTTTTCCATGTAGAGAGCATAAAATAAAGAGTAATTTATTATTAGAAAGGTCTATCTATTTAAAATAAAAAAATATTTCACCATCCCACACTTTAAACACTAAATAATAAAATTTTTTGAAATGTTTTGCAGGGGTCTAGGCCCTTACTTGCCTCCCTTTAATTCCACCCCTGCATGTAGGTGTGAGAATGACCAATATCATCCCAACTCGTGGGTGAACTTAGGATGCTCGTGGATGGACTAGCATCCCCAACACTCACTATAAGCAATCTTATCTTTAACTAATGCCACTTCAAGATGCTTAGCCTCCCAAGCATCTTGAAGTTTACCATGACTTAAAATTGGGTTTAGTGTTTGTTGCAATATATCCTATCTTATCGACACGTTCACGAATAACTATTGTTGCTTTTCGAGTCTCTCATACTAAGTAATTAATCTATACACATACATTAAAAATCAATTAGTGGTCATTATCCATAATAATATTAAAAATATTTAATAAATATTATATGTTCAACAATATTACACACCAATTGATTCTGTCTTGAATATCAGGGTGTATAATGCATTGAATTGCATATACGCTTTAGAATACGTGACTAGGTAGGTGTAATAAAACAATGTATAATGGTCAAATATCATCTCATGTAGGTATCTATATTAATCATCGTATGTCGTTCTTAAAAAACATGATCTCTCCTAACATTCCAAAGATTTAAGGAAGATGCATGAATCACCAACCAATTCCTCTCGAGCTTACCCTGGCAACTAATGCTATGTAGCTCATCACTAGTATCAATATAATCCGGTATATGATGAAATAATTCAAATTATTTCATTACCTGATATAGGCAATGCATCTCAACAATGTCAAAGCAGTGCAAGGAAACCTATGTTAACCAAATGTCAGATCCCTCACAACATATAGGTAAAATTAAAAGTATCAACTTCTTTCTATATGACATTCATATAACCTATCAGAACATATAAAAGACTTCTATCAGATAATAAATCAAAACTAAATAATTTACATTTAAATATCAAAAAATTCAAAACATTTGTAACACATACCTGATGTGGCGGTTAAGCATCCAACTCATCTAGGTAAAACGCGTGGCCATGAGTGAGATTTACTATGAAATATCTAGCCTACACCATCTAAAATGATAAACCACAAAGTTAGTACATTTCTTACATTCGATTTATATAAATAACATGTTGATTAGAATCTTCGTGTGTATCAAATAACCACCACTTCAATATTTTCTGTTTATCCATCCGCACCTTTCAATAGGAGACTTCATGTTCATAATCCTTCTCTATAATACCTTAAATCATTGCAACAATCTTATTTAAATCCCTCTTCACAATTGTCAACAATACCTCGACAATGAGACCTGAGTCAATCTAACAATGGCGTTACAAAACAAGAGGGTTCTGATATGCGAGTGACTCTTTCAATTTTGAAATTTCACATGAATTCCACTGAACTCTCAACCACTCACAACTGATGACATTATCACCTATGTACTCGTGGGACTTGGCCAGGAGTATAATTTCTTGTTTTTATAATTACACCTCGTGTTGATCCTGTCATTCTAAAGGAGCTTTACTCATTTCTTCTCACATGTGAGTCCAAAATTAATCACAACAATCAACCACTTTAAGCTACTGCCTTAGTAAATATGGCTACCAAGCATCCTTTGTAACTAAACTTGTCCTCTTCTCACATTACTACAAAGTTTCACCACTCAAATCGTAGTCATGAAATCTATCGTTATAGAGGATGTCATTCTCGTTTCAATTCATATAATAATGGTCCATCAAACTCTGTTACATGTCAGGTATGTTTCAAAACAGGCCATTCTAGTCGTCAATGTTATCACCGTTTTAATCTTTCTTATCAGGATCAACACACTTTTAGAAACTAGCCTTAAGCCATGGTTAATGCATGCTACGACACTACTGATAGTGAGTGGCATCCCGATACAGGAGCTACCTATCATTTAACCAATAATGTAAACAATATTCATTTGCCAAATAAAGACGACAATAGTCACAATCATATTTAGATGGCTAATGGTGGCAAGTCTGAAAATCATACAAAGTGGAACTTCCATTTTTTCCTTCTTCTTCTAAATCCTTTGTGCTTAAACAAATTCTATGTGTTCCCGAAATACAAAAAAAATCTTCTATTTGTTCATCATTTTTTTATAGAAAATAATGTTTTCTTTGAGTTGCCAAATGAAGACGACAATAGTCGCCATCATATTTAGATGGCTAATGGTGCAAGTCTGAAAATCATACAAAGTGGAACTTCCACTTTTTCTTCTTCTTCTAAATCCTTTGTGCTTAAGCAAATTCTATGTGTTCCTGAAATACAAAAAAATCTTCTATTTGTTCATCATTTTTGTCTAGACAATAATGTTTTCTTTGAGTTTCATGTTTTTTTCTTCCTTGTGAAGGATTACTTGGGAAACATCCTACATCAAGGTCCACTCAGTAATGGTTTTTACAACTTCTCAGCATCTCTTGCTCATCTTCATCCTAAATGTTTATCGAGTATTCATGTGCCTGCTAATATTTGGCACTGCCACCTCAGTCATGCTTCTTTTCCAGTCATCAATAAAGCAATTTCACTAGCTCATCAAAAAAAATTCTTCAATTTGTTCTGAATGTTAGTTGGCTAAAAGTCATGCTATGTCCTTTAAACATGTTCATGTTTCTGTTTTGAAACCATTGTAATTAATATACTCATATGTTTTGAGGGATACTCTTGTTTTATCTACCATTGGTGCACGTTACTACATTAGTTTTCTAGATGATGCAACTAAATATTTATGGCTATTTCCTTTAAAACTCAAATCTGATGCATATCAAACTTTTATTTGTTTTTAAAATGCTGTAGAATGCCAATTTGATAAAAAAAAAAAATAAAGGCCCTGCAATCAGATTGGGGTGGTGAATATCATAGCCTAAATAAATATCTACAAATTCAAGGCATTAATCACCGAATAACCCATCCTTATACCCATTAATAAGCTGGGGAAATTGAAAGGCGTCACAAACATTGTTGAAGTAGGTTTGTTTTTACCTGCTCATTCAAAATTACCACAAATATTTTAGGAAGATGTTTTCTTAGCTGCTGTTTTTATTATTAATAGATTGCTTACTCTAGTTTTTAAAAATCTTTCCCTATACAAAATGGTGAAAAAAAAACAGACTATCATTTTTTATGTGCCTTTGGTTAGGCTTGTTGGCCCTATTTACGCCCTTATAATAGACATAAAATGGATTTTCGATCCAAAAACTGCATATTTATTAGGTATAGTACTAATCATCAATGATATAAATGTTTAGATGTCATTACAGGAAAAATTTCCATCTCTTGTCATGTTGTCTTCGATGAATCTATCTATCCATATACAGTTCCTAAGTCTGCTACGTTTATAAAAAAAATCAATCTTGTTGTCCTTCCACCAAATCTTCAATTATCACCCTCTAGTTCTCATGTTTCTACAGGTACAATTATTCAGAATCATGCACAAAGCCATTTGTATATGGCTTTAACGTCAAGCCTTTCAACTGATCTTCATATTGATTCTAGCTCCTATACTAGAAATGATACTCATTCTCAGTAGCAGAATAATATCCTTCCCTCCACATTACCTTCTCTGCCTCAGCAACAGACTCAAAACGGACACCCTATGATCACAAGAAGTAAGAATAGCATCCGCAAACCAAAAATCATATTTGATCACCACATTCGTTATCTGATTCCCACAGCACTTATGACCACAATCCAACAAAAAGACCAAGAACCAACTTGTTATTCAACTACAGTCAAGCACCACCATTGGCGTGAGGCCATGAACAAAGAATTTAATGCCTTGTTAGTAAATGAAACATGGATTCTAGTTCTTAAACCACCTAATGCAAATCTAGTTGGCTACAAATGGGTGTACAAAGTTAAAAGAAAAGCTGTTGGTGGCATTAAGCGTTTCAAGGCACGCTTAGTTGCAAAAGGATTTCATCAACAAGAGGGTGTTGGGTGAGACATTCAGTCCCATGGTAAACCACCCACTGTTAGGTTGGTTTTATCCCTAGCAGTTTCTCACGGCTGGTATCTTCATCAAATCGATGTGCAAAATACATTCTTACATGGACTTCTACAAGAGGATGTCTATATGACTCAACCCCCAGGATTCATTCATCCTCAATTGTCTCACCATGTCTGCAAGTTACACAGATCTCTGTACGGTCTTTGTCAGGCGCTATGAGCATGGTTCTCTCGGTTGACTGATCATCTACAAGCTATTGGCTTTATCAGCAGTCAGGCAGATTACTCTTTATATGCTTATCACCAAAGCTCAACACTTATTTACTTTCTCATTTATGTTGGTGACATAATTCTAGTTAGTGCTAACATTCACACAATTAACCGTGATTAGCTTGTTGTAAAATAAGTTTGCAGTAAAAGATATCGGTGAATTGAACTTATTTTAGGCATTGAATCAATTATAAATAATAATGGCTTATATTTATCACAACGACGTTACATTCTGAATCTCCTTACCCGTAGTAATATGGACAAAGCAAAGGCATGCTTAACTCCCATGTCAACCTCACAGTCATTAACAAAGTTTGATGGAATACCTTTTCATAACCCTCATCTATATCGCAGCATAGTTGGTGGACTGCAATACATTTCCTTCACTCGGTCTGATGTTGCATTTGTAGTTCATAAGGTTAGCAAATATATGCATCATCCACTTGAACCACATTGGGCAGTTGTAAAACGCATCTTGCGCTATTTAAAAACACAATCTCTCATGCCCTGTTGATTCAACCCGGTCCTGCTATAAAACTTCATACATTCAGCGATGCAGATTGGGCATCTGATCACGATGACAAACGATCAATTGGTGTCTTTTGTGTTTATCTATGCAAGAATTTAGTTTCATGGGGTGTAAACAACAACAGATTGTTGCTCAAAGTAGTACTGAAGTTGAATAAAAAGCTCTTGCAAATGTTGCTGCAAAAATTCAACGGATAAAATCTTTAATAATCTTCATGTTCAGTTTGTACATTCTACAATTCTTTGGTGTGACAACATAAGAGCTACTTATTTGACCAGCAGTCCTTTATTACATGCTCACACAAAACATATTGAAATTGACTTCCATTTTATTCGTGATCAAGTTCTACGTTGTCAACTTCATGTTCAATTTGTTTCTAGCAAAGATCATTATGCAGATGCCATTACGAAACCATTGTCTTCCACTTGGTTTCTTCTCCTACATGACAGTCTCAATGTTCGTTCCCTACGCTTTCAATTGTGGAAGTGTGTAGAAAAACAATTTAATGAGACATTTTCAAATCCAGCAGCAAACTCCTAAAATAGAGGAGATAAAAATAACAAGTTTCGATTTCAAATGTCTATCATGTACAGGTTAACTAATAGGATGTTTATTGCATTTCTACTCTACCTCTGTCAAACTAAAGGTTTATTAAAAGACACCTTGAATGCATACAAAATAGTTGCAGAAGAATAAACAAAAGACTATTTAAACTTTCTCTCCAGTCTCTTTAAGTTTTATAGTCATAACCAAGTCTTATTTCATGCATGATAAGTGTGACACACTTTTCTCTATTCATGTGAACTAAATTAAGTGTAGTTGTATTAATTCATACTCTAACTCTAGCATCATGAGACAAAAATCATGATTAAAGCAATATTAAATTGAAATGATAACAACTAATGTAGTTTCATGATTGCAAAACAAATGATAATCAGTGGCAATTAACATATATGTTCAGAGCTTGATTGCGAACAAACCAAAAGAGGGATGGATGAGAGTGAGGATTAGAAGAGAAAAAAATACAAATCACTTTGGAAAGGCAAGCCAAAACTAACTAACAAGCAATTCTGATGCAAGAGAAGCAACTTCCTATAGATTCAAGAGGTGATAAAGAGAAGATGCAGTGACAGTGAATTAAATACACAATTATGACAACCTATCATAATACCCATAACACTAGCCCAAAGGTTCAACCAAATGAGAAAAATAACACAAACCATTTGAGCTAACTTGTTAAAAAAAATGGCAATCATTAATGCTCTCTAAAATAAAACTAAAAAAGACACAACAAACAGGTCTGTAAAGGTGTTGGTGCCATGGTAAAAATAAATTCTTCAAGTATCTTAATTTTAAAATACAGATAATGAGCAGGTGAGATGCTACCTTTTAAGCAAGACATTTCCAATAGGAAGCTCCCATATGTCTACTAGGTACAAAAGCAGGCCACGTAAAAATATAAGCAGCAATACGCAACACGCAACAATCTTTCAATAAAATTCTTTCCTATATCAAAATATGAAGGACTTATGATTTGTAAAAAAAAAAAACTATAAATCTCCTTAGGTATGCAGGCCAAAACAAACCAATAAGCAATTTTGATGAAAGAGAAACAACTCCGAGGAAATTAAAGAAACAAAATAAAGATCTAACAGAAAAATGAAATGAGGTGAGCTTGAAAATATGTATCTGGTAAGAGAAGGAACAAAACAACTCAATTCAACCGTGCTAGTAAATTGGCAAAGAAATCAAACTCGATCGAAGAAGAAACAAAAACAAATCCTTAAAAAAAAAGAATCCACAACCAACTAAGAACTCAAATCGCAAATTAATCTCAGAAATAAAAACTCATAAATATATATATATATATATATATATAAAGTCGCATCCATTATATCCAAATATAAAATTGCAAAAGAAAAAAAGCATAAAAGATTCAGGGTTTCAAAGACCTTATTTTATGCATCTTTTGCTCCTCCAATTCAGTCACTCTTGATTCTTTCATCGTCGATAATAGATTAAAGCCCTACCTGCCTTTAGATTCGGGAAATTTAAGGAATTCTTTCAAAAGAACTGAGAGAGATATGAGATTTGGGATGAAAATTTTTATCTTCCTTTTGTCTGTTCTTTCTTGAAAAAGAAAAACGTGAACAAAAAAATATGTGATTTCAGGTAAAAACAAATCAAGGGGTTTTGTAGCTAGAAAGCTATGTATATTTTTTTTAAAATAAAATCATGATGCAAGCCCGCAATAGCATCCGCAATGATCTTTGTCATTGTGTCTTGATACACAGTGTTTTAGCCACAAAATTATTATTATTATTATTATTAATTAATGTTAATCTTTAGACTTTAAAGTTTGTCTCAAATTCAGCTTCTCCCTTCCTTGGATGGTTTTGAGCATTATGGACTTAAAGTATGAACTTATTGTATCTGTAATTTATTATGTCCAAAGACCGACTGGATGACTATGTAAGAGAAAGGTGCTTGCCCTTCTTACATGCTTTGAAAAACAACAATGACTTCTCTTAGCTCAGAATTCATCTCCTCCGTTAAAGTTTTGTCACAACAATCAACACCGCTTTGATTCGGGAGATGTAAAGATCAGTATACCACACCTGCAAAAATCTTCATAATGCCGAAAGCAGGTACTTGAAAATGGAGCAGACCCTGGTACAGGCTTAGGCCTTACTTTCATGCGCTTCCAATCATTGTCTTTGCATACCAAGCATTCAAACGAATCCTCGATGCACTGAGGAATCTCTGGACGGATGTTTCTACGAGAGTGGCATTTTTCATTTTGATCTGCGTTTTTCTCTAAGCAAGAAACAGCAGGAAAATGTTAAAGGCCGTTTCCTTTAGAAAACAAGTATAGCTCCAAATACCACTTACTATCTCCCTTCGCTCTACATCATTGGTGCATCGCCAATGCCATCTAAGTGCCACTAAATACAAATTTGCATCCTTTAGTACAAAGTACGGAAAATATATATTTTTCCATGTAAATTGAAATGGTCATGTCAACGCTATGCACTGCATCTAAATTTGCTTATAGGTCTCGTCAAGGAAGTTATAGTTCAAGATGTCACAGAAAGTGTGAAATTATATAATAAATGACACCCGTGTGAAACCAAACGAACAATATTTACCGTAACTGTGAAATTCCGATTCTTGCAAATGTCACAAGGATGAAATACACAGCGGAGAATAAATAGCAGCGATACTGTGGGGATGATGGTCATTCCCATACATTTTAAATGCCATTCCACTATACAAGAATACATGCAACTTTCGTTGCTTCAAACTGGTATCTATATACAGAAGTTACAATGAGAGAAAATGCAAACCAGGACGTGTCGAGGTCTACTGTGATTGAACTATGTACACTTCATACAACAGGGTTGCTTCCCTTCACCAAAAAGGACACCACCTGAAAAGTAAAACGTAAAAGTCATTAGTTAACAAAGCCTGCTAACTTGTAGAATTGTTCTTTCAATCAGTGCAAAATTAGATGACGAGAATGACATGAAACAATCTTTTTATGATGAAATTAAAAGTGAAAAGGAACTGTTCAATGCCACTTTCGTTCAGCTGTCATTTCTGCTAACAAAACCATGCATGTTATACCAACAAAAGCAACACTGACCCGCATGTCATCTTTAAGCACATACAGGCTAGTGTATGCCACCTTGTTACAAAACTTTGAGTGTGCATAAAACAAGTAAAAAAAGGCGGGAAGGCATACTGGGATCATACCCAACATAATTTTGGCACAGATTTTCATGTGATGTGGCTTGAATAATTAATTTCTGAACTTGCAATTTAACAGATAAGCCATGATCTACTTCACGAGTATCTCCAGAAATTAAGGAGCTGTGATCTACTGCATGTTGGATAGAGCTTGCAGTAAATGAAGGAGTGGAGAAATCACGTCCAGTCAGTTTATTACTCATCCGGGCCATGACAACCACAGCACGTTCATTCAAAACTTCATTAGCGTCACCAAGCTGATTAACAGCCTACATAAAACCAATTGAATATATAAACATCATTGAAGAACATTATTGCAAAGGTTCCTACATTTAAGATACTATATGATACCTGAAGAAGTTCCCTCTCACGAGCACTGCGTTGGGGTTGAGGGAGCTCTCTACTAGGAGCAGATTCCTCAGCATTCACAACAGCAGGGACATGACTATTGGTGAACACTGACATTTGTGGGACCTCATTAAAGTTGAAAAGGCGCCAATTGATGAGGGGATCATGAACAAAAGCCTGAAAAATAGGGGACCCAGATTGACTTATCTTATTGTCATTTCAACAAACAAGAATCTATATTTTCCTTTTAGCATTGTATTGAAAACCAAACCAATATATTAACCAACTGGAAACCTTTACCTTTTTTCTTCCTTGAACTGGATATATTTACCTCAGCACTATAAATTTCTTATGAATTAAGAAACGACATGTATACTTGTTTTTCACACAATTAATAGTCTTATATCATTTGTAATATTGCAAATTTTTAAACTTCTTGTATACTCATCGATTGCTGTTGCTTTCACCAGTATCCATTGTTCTACAAACATGGACTTTCAGAAGATATTCAAAGCATGCAATTAATTTGATCTCTGTTTCCCTATGGAGTAGGCTCACAGAAGTACTAAATAGAAAAATAAACTTCAGTGTTCATACCTCCATCATGGCCATAACACTATCCTTGTGTGTTCGGAGAACTTGCATCACATTTTCACAAGTAGAGCGGAAATTGCCCTCTATACCACTAACCTCCATAGCTTTCAGAAGCATTCTTGTCAAACGGAAAGGAACCTACATTGAAAATATAATTTTAAGCATACTGCCACATTTTAAATTCAAAGAACCATCATGTGCATTAGGAAGCGTATGATAATGCAGTATTTTCTAGAATGCACCTTCTCAGGAAACTTTTCCCGGTTCATTGAAGCTTCAAAGCAATCTCCAAAGTCAATATGCAAGATCTTCCCACTGCAAAACACAAGTATGATTAATCCCATAAACTAGCACTTTTCTTTCCTCTGCTTTGTTCTAATCATTATATACCTGTAGCGATGCAGCATAAGGTTACTAGGGTGTCGATCACCTAAGCCAAGAAGGTAACCAACCTGAGAAAAAGCAATTACCGTTAAATAATTACCATGTTTTCAAAAAATAAAAAACTCGAATCAAAATAATTTATAGGTGCCCTGAATCAAAACAAAGCAGCTTTATTAATTTATTTGATAGAAACAAAGCGAGGTTAAAAAGCCTAGTAGACAAAAGCACGTGAGATGGCCAGCAACAACTTCTTCGGTTAGGAGTTAAAACTTCGAATCCAACAACTAGATGCTTCAAGACCTTATTTCCCTGTTCATAATCTGGAACAGTTCAAAGGCATAAAGGACCGGATGATTTGGGATTATCTGCTTCTATGTCCTAAATCTTTTAGACACTATTCAACTATATGGAACCAGAAATGATTGTCAAATTATAGCCAAAAAGTCATCCCCAGTGATGTATTCAAGTTAACCAAAAAACACGATTCAATTATTTGGCAAGGTTGTTTGGAAAACTTGCCAGTCAGCCAGAATGGCAATATAATGACATTCATTGAGAGTTTCATAATCAAGGGATGGAATCCTTTAAGAAAGCTGTTAAATAATACAAGGCAGACACATAATATATCCATGACTGCTAAACAATAATACAAGGTGGACACATACCATGCTCATGACTGCTAAACTCCGTGTGTAATTTGTTCGCCTTTCTAGCCATACCTCAGAAGTGCGACTTTTTAACCAAAGAACCTGGCAGATAACATTACTTGGTAAAGTGAAATAGTTTCCACAGGGGAGGAAGAAATAAATATTGAAGAGATGAATTTTCATTCCATACCCTAGCCAGGTCATTCCCTTCAGTATTGTCAAGAGCATACTCAAAGACTTCAACTTTAGCTATGAGTGGTAAATTGTCATAATCTGGAGCGAAACTGAGCATGTATTTGTGCTCTTGATTTAGGGTGATCTGAAATGATTAAGACAAACAGGAATCCATCAATTGCAGCTGTCTCATGACAAAATACCGACATAACCATATACTAAACACATGAGGGCAGATACTTCGACAGTCATCACCCCACTACTCCATTACTCACGGATAAACTTTAATGTACCTTTCTGGCATCCCTATATTCTCGAATGAGATGGTGTAGTGTGTCACAATTAGGAACCCATTCGATTAACCCACTGTTTGGAGATAATGGAATTACAGCATATCGATGAATAGACAAATCCTTCTCGACAGTTTTTCTTGAATTCTCCAGCAGAGTATTCACCAATCCAAACAGCTGACAACAGCCAACAGATTTTTAGCATTAACCAGAATTAGACCCAAATAGTAACATCTAGCACAACAGAGCACAATAATAAATATCTCAAGCGCAAAACATAGTTTACCTGCATTACACGTTCATCTTGGCGCAAATCTTCATGTCCCTTCAGTAAGAAGGCATGATCTTCCCCATCGCTCCCATGAATAGTCAATTTCCGGGGTCGCTGTTTTGATGTTATGACAACAAGCTCAGGTGCAAATGATGCTATTGTTACTACTGGTAAATCTGAAGAATGAGAAACCGAGATGAAAGATTAGCCAGGAAACTGAGGTTTGATAATTAATAAGTCTTGTAACTAGGATTACCAGCACGATATGTTCCAGGAACAGCAAGCTCCAAATTACGGCATTCTACCAGCTCAGGAGAAACAGACTATCTTTCCACAACCAGAGAATGGTAAGTTACATTTCAATAACAAGCTAAAAATCAACATAAAGATATATCATTCTTGCCTGCAGGTCAAGAGTTTTCATGACTTGAAGCTGCTTGTCTATTCGTCTGAAGACATGATAATATAGATCCCATGCCTGTTCAAATCATAGCTCATACCATTAGCTTCTTCTCAGTTTTGATACAAGCGCACACCTCCCCATCCATAGCTTCAACTAAGCAAGCTTAACATGTGACTAGATTACTTCAGCTATGGAAAAAGATGTTCCTCCTCTTGGTATTTTAGGTGTATTTCTCATTCTTCGTTCTTCGTTCATACATATTTTCGTTCAAAACTTCCTTTTCCATCAAAATAATAAATATATATATATATATATATATATATATATATATATATATATAAACTTTATCAGTGAAAGGTATGCTCCACATGACACAATAGGCCAACCATGCTAACCATGCAGTATAGGAGTGAATCACGGGCAAGAAAACAGCATACCCATAAAATGAGTGTGGTTGGGATGTGCATGCTAAGATGGATTAATGGCAACAAAAAAAGAAGGAAATATTAGAAATTAACCAATTTTCCACTGTTCAGAAAATTGGAGATAAAATGAGAAGAATGACTAAGATGATTTGGGTATGTTTAGAGCAGGCTACCAGAGGCACTGAGTCAGAGAAATCAAAAGGAGATTGTGGAAGGAGGAGGGAGACCAAACATTGTGGATGCAAGTGGTATCGAATGACTTAAACAGCCTTAATAAGGAGATGGATATGGTTTATGATTACACCAAATGGTGCAAAAAGATATATGTAGCTGGCCCTGACTTGTTAAATTAAGGCTTTGTTGTTGTATCAGCATTTAGAGAGAGAGAGGAGAAAGAGTATATTAACAATACACTAAAACATGTGGGGAAAGAACTGTAGTAATGAATAGTACTTTCCTTGGCCCTACAAAAAAAACATTTGCCTTCGTTTTTTTTTTCTTCTTTGGTTTTTTTTCGATTAATGTTTTTTTAACATTTTATACTTTAATATCAGATTTGTTTTTTATAGGGTTATCCTACTCTCATGACACAGATTGCGGGTTTGGTGGATTAACCCAGTTGGCTAGGTTTTTTTATCCTAATTTAACCTTTTTTTCCCCAATTTCATCCTTTAATATTTGGTTAATTGAAAATTAGACTTCATGATTTGTTTTATTAGCTTTCTATTACGTTAATCCGGTCTCATGACCTAGGAAAAATGCTTAACAGGTTAACCCAAGTTATCTCGAGTTGTTTTTTGTGTTTTATTTAATTTATTTATTTATTCAGTTTTATGATTCAAATTGGGTCGGTTGGGAATTGATCTTCATAGTCTGTTTTGATTTGTTTTCCATAGGGATATCTTAGTCTCGTGATCAAGGTAGCGAGTTTTGGTATTTTAACCAGGTCATTTTTTTTATTTTCTTTCCAAGAGGTTATCTCGATCTCATGTCCTTCAACATTGGATTTGATTTTTTTTTAGTTTTCCCCATCTCATGACCCGGGTTACAGGTTTGACAAGTTAATCTTGTTGACTCGTTTTTTTTTCTTTTTTTTAATTGACACTTTTTTTCCGATTTCATAATTTAATATTGTGTTTAATTAAGAATTAAGCTTCATGATTTATTTTGGTTTGATTTTTATAAAGTTATCTCAGTCTCATAACCTGGAAATAATTGCTTAATGGGTTAAACCCATATTACTTAACTCATTTTTTGTGTCAATTTTTTAATTAAATTATTTTCAAATTTCATCGTTCAACATTAGATCTGACAAGATCTATTGAGAATTGAGCTTCATCATTTGTTTTCATTTGCTTTTTATTGGGTTATCTCAGTCTCAAGACCAGAGTTATAGATTTGACAAGTTAATTTGGGTTAAATCAGGTTGTTTTTTTATTTTTTTCTTTCTATGAGGTTTTCTTGGTCTTGGTAGCATGACCCAGGTCATGAGTTTAAAGGATTGATTTGGGTCATTTTTTTATGTGATTTTTTAATTGATATCTTTTTTTAAGTCCCATCCTTCAACATTAAACTGATTGGGAATTGAACCTCATAATTTGTTTCAATATTCTTTCTATGAGATTATCTCAGTCTTATGATTCGGGTCACGAGTTTAACAAATTAACTCAGGTTGCTTTTTTAGGGTTTTTTTTTTCAATTTCATCCTTTAGCACTGAGTTGATTGGAAATTAGGCTTTATAATTTATTTTGATTTGTTTTCCATGGGATTATCATAGTCTTACAACTTGGGTCACAGATTTTACATGTTAACCCGGGTTGAACAAAGTCAATCCAATATGTTATCTTAATATTAAAAAAAAAATGTCATCTTGAAAATTTCGGAGTCAAACTATGTTTTTACAGGCATTCGGGTTGCTTTTGGACCTGTAAAGTCAACCAGGTCACATCAAGTCAACCCCTATAAGGTTTAAATTTTTTTTCCACCAAAAAAATTAGCAATATTTGAACATTTTCCCTACGTTAAAGAAAAACTTGACCTGACCCACAGCATAGCACGGGTCAATGATCTAGTTTCACCTAAACTATGTCCTTAATGGACTTGGCTTAAACTGCAACCTACAAGGGTGATTGCATGCAAGACAAATGTATGTATAGTTATTTGGATTGTTCAAACAACAAAACTTGAAAAATAATACAAAGTGTGTAAATTGAAAGAAAAAAATGGCTCGTGAATCACAGGTAAAGAGGTTTTGGTACTCTAATGAAACTAAGTGGCACTCTAAAAATTTGTTGATGTTTTTGATGCTTTGACGTGAAAGTCATGTATAAAAGGCAATAGGGAAAAGATCCATGTTTGCAAATCTGAAAATGGCGATCAGAAAAAACAATGATTTTCCAACCAAACCATCCACCTCTAGGCAGATTCATGCACACACAAGAAACGCTTGTCATTTTCTTAACTAGTAGAAAAGACCTAAATAAAAACTCACATAAATCATTCCCTCAAGCTATCATACCTGAGTAAGCTCCGCCTCTTTTACAGTTCTCTTGTACTTCATGCAACAGTCCCATGCCTCTAACAATTCATGCCGGTATGCCTGCAGTCATAACAGCTTATGGTTATCAGCTAAATGTATAAATGAAACAGTGTGCCATAATGCTAGATGCTTCAAGAAATGACCCAATTCAAGAATTATAAATAGGTTTCAAGATTCAGAATAGAAACATGGCACATTCGGACTAAAAAAAGGCAAGATCCAGAATTCAATAATTGAACTGTGCTTAAAAAATCAAAACAGTTTCAAAATAAGATCATATGCACTGATAGCAGATACAGCAGAGCAAAAATATGAAATGACTACTGCAATAATATTAATAGCAACCTCAATGAATGCTCTCTCTTTTATAGTAATATTCTCCTTCACAGCACCCTCCTCGAGCATTTTATGCAGAGGCTCTAGCACCTTTAGCATTCCCTCAATGTTATGTTCACCAAAATATAAACGACTTGCTTCTTCCAGTCCCTCATGCCACATTTCATGCCAAAGTATAGCGACTCTAATTAATTCCGTCGATACAAGTTGTGCCTACATATAAAAGATCATTATTAAGATAAACCAAACTACAACAAACAATTAATCAATTGCAAATAGAACACTTAATTAACCTGATCCACAAGCACACCACTATGCTTTCGAACTTTGTTTACCACTTCCTCAGCAGCTGCTTTACGTAAATTGCTTATAGATTTACAAGCCACAAGAAGAGGATACATAAGAGCCTGCAAAGATATCAATTCCTCAAACACATGCAGAGGTCCAGAAGCATTTGAGTTAAGAGACATCTATCTTAAGAATCTACATGCAAAGTAAAACCTGTGCATCCAAAGTAACCTTTATGAATGTTTTGGAAGAGATTCCACGTGTTGAATAAAGGAAGATTCCCACCTTTTAGGTATAGAGCAGTCAAAATCTAGTTACTGCAGTAAGAATTTTTAGAACTTGTGTTTTTGACTTCAATTCAATTAGGATTTTCTCACTCTCAGAAGTTTTTGTCCATGCTTAAAGAAATGAAATACAACAGAATATTAACTCAAAGAAACAATAAACAAATAACATTTCATAGTGCAAAATTGATTTGAAAAAGTCCTGGATTGTTAAATGGAATTCTAGATCCAATGCACAAACTCAACAATTTTATATCTCGGTTCTTCCATCTAATAGTAAAACACCATGGTTATCAATTTGGAAAGCATCAAGCAGAAAATGCTCACCTGTGGATGACTTTGTCCAATTCGCACAAGTAGTGATTGAATTAGTTCTCTCACAGCATGGGTATTTGAATGTATCCTGGCAATAATTTGAGGTAGAACAACAAGCCACGTGTTAATATTAACATGATAAAATCCTTTCTGCAGTGCCATCTGAACTTCTGCACTAGCTCCATGGTTGAACCACAAGGTAAGAAGGCGGAGTATATCCTGAAAAATATAGCACAATTAATAACATATCAGGAAAATGGGAAACAATGCATAATAAACAACACTCCTCTCCCTTGCAAAAAATGAAGGCATCATGATATAAATTCATACCAACAGTATTAAAAATGATCATATACATGCT
>Ga0325402_1002336_pt1 | contig 16575 bp, 5 predicted proteins | sample PopdelMetagenome_22_FD_207212 | JGI IMG/M metagenome (GOLD analysis project Ga0325402, IMG submission 207212) | Populus deltoides microbial communities from Bellville, Georgia, United States - Xylem-PdKOR-R3 | ecosystem: Host-associated > Plants > Phyllosphere > Stem > Wood/Secondary xylem... | reverse complement strand
AAAAGTTAAAAGTAAATTAAAAGTTCCATTCACATTTACACTCAAAAACAAGTAATAAATATATGAATACAAATGTGTGAGCTATCTGCTCACAAAACTCCACATAACAGAGGCCATTCCCTTGGTATTATCTCTAAATCAACAAGCTGACTATGGCCCTCCCCTACAGGCATGCACGTGCATTCATATATCTACAAAATGAACTATTCAAAGTCTTTGACATAAGAAATGATGATTTGTTTTTCAGACACTTTCTTCTAATTCCAGTCAATTGCTTATTTATATGTTTGTGTCAGTGTTTAAACTTAATTGCATAGCAGTTTTTTAAGGTGGTGATCAAAGGCAAAATGCAAATCATTCCAAACTAGCAACACTGATATCTGCGGTTGGAAAACTATAGTTTACAAATGTTCTTCTTTCATGACTTACCCAGTGCATGCCCAAGGATAAAGCAACTGCTTTCGCTCTAATTCTGGAGGCAAATATCTCTGGAAGAAGAAGAGCTGGCACAGGACCAGCACCAAGTGAAAATGACAACACATAGCTGTATCAAGAGATGAGAAGTCCGATTCAGATTTCATATCCAATTGGATAAAAATAACAGACATCAGAAAAAGGAGAAGCTCAATTAAATCTCATAAGGAAATAGCCCTCCCCAATCGCTCAGAAACAAGAAGGCAGAAGAAAAGAGCTTGACTTATCTCACACGGAAAATAATTGACTTACCAAACTGTCCCTAGAACTGCAAGGGTTCCAGAATATGGTGCCAGGGCCTTCCAAGTGAAGGACAAGGAAAGCAGCAGCATTGAGGCAGCCTTCATGACAAAACACGCAAAAAAGGAATTGTATTAGATACAAGATTATCCTAGTCCTACATATTCAGAATATTTTTCTTTGGGAATAAAAATGTTTGTAAAGAAGATGCAGAAAAGCTAAATTATGCCATGTTCTCTCAAGAAGTTACAACATGGACTTGCGGAGGGATCCTGGCAACGGTGGGTTGACATTATGTAACCAAATTCTTTGCCATGTGTGCTCGAAGAAGAAAAGGTTGCCAGACTTGAAATACTAATATTATCTAACTTGGTGCAAATCAATAATGCCTAAGTAACCATCAGCTCATCAAAATGTCTGACAAAGCCATTCATCAGTCAGCCAAAACAAAGAGAGAGCTCATGACTTGAGAATCCATCAAGGAATCTGTTAAATCATTTCAGGTCAAAATACTGGATGAAAAGAAAGAAGCGAGGCTTATGGCATCACTAGTCTGTCGCCTATGTGAGATAATAGATCACAAACTAATACTTAAGGATTGGAAAATCCTTCTTATTTTCAGCATATTAAGCAGGTATGAGCAGACCAACCCTTGTCAAGATAATTTCTTCAGGTATAGATTGCTCCTTATCTCATTCTTTTAGTTTTTCTGTGTTTTCTTAATTCAATAATTCCCGGTTAGGTATTGAACCAATAGGATTACAAGTCAGTTTTGTAAAAACTTTAGTAGTTAATGACATAAAATACAGTTCAGCAGTGAAAGTTGAGGGAGAGAAAAGGATAATCTGAACCCAAAATGAAAATTCAGGAGGTAGTTTAAAAGGCTCTAAGCTCTGTTCTTGATGACAATAAAAAAGTAACAGAAAATTATGTTTATCTGATTAAAAGAAGAATGAATGGTATGAAAACAAGTAACCCTACCATTCCAAAAAAGCTTGTGATTAGAAGACTCTTCCTTCCTTGTCTGTCCATTAAGGAAGATGCAATAGTTGTGCCTGGAAGAAGCCAGCCAAATTAAAACATGGTGGTTGCAAATTGTAAAGTTATACATGCACCTGATTCAGAAAGAAAGAAAGCAAAAATTTACCAAGGACGTTTGATGCCCCAACAAGAGCACTAGCAGCAACATCTGATGCAATACCAGCACTACGAAACACAGCAGTTGAATAATACACCACAGCATTTATCCCAGCCATCTGTTGGAAAAAGAAAAGTGCTACACCAACGCTCACAACTGCATAAATAAAAATGTTAGTAAAACAAATCATTTACCCTGACAAATCAAAAGTTATTAGTTATACACACACTATAATACCAAGGGGTTGAAGTAACAAGAAGCTATAGAAGATTATCTTAGGATGGTTTTTCAACTTGTGACAAACTATTTTCCAAGGCATAATCACTAAACGTGCTAAGACATGAGTTTTTAATGTAGGAATGCAAGGTGATAACCCAGACTTTTATCCATTCATTGTTTAAGAAATATTGGCTTGGATGGTTGTGGGAAGTACAATCTTTGATTTTCCTCAAAGAGCCTATTAACATTTGTGCAGTAAAGCCTGTATTAGTAGATTTAACGAAGAGGTCAACAACTAATTAAAATGCAGAGGTATAGTCATGGGTATGTTCAGAAAGTTTTGAAACATTTTTTTAAAGTGGCAAAAGTTTTGGCAAACCAAACAAAGATTATATCATCTGATTCAGACTGTTGCTTGCAAATCCAATAACCAAAGATCTACATTTTTCGTCTGAAACCAAGTACCTTTCCAATAGCGGCTGCTAAATAGATCAAACCATCCAGCTTCTGGCTCAGCAGAACCTTGACTACCCACAGATAAGTCAGTCATGACATCAGCAACTCTTTCTTTTCCGTTAAGTGTCTTTATGGACTTTTCAGCTTCAGAAAATTTTCCTTGCTGCAAGATAAAGAAGTTTATCAATATCTTCTTAATGAATGATTAATTTAGATTAAAAACATATGCAATTACAACTATATCACAACATAAATAAATATACAATGGCCTCAATGACATGAGATTAAATACAACTAAACCTGAAAAAGCCACCGTGGACTTTCTGGAGAAAATGCCATTCCCAAAGCCAATAGAACAGCAGGGACAGCTGAAATGCCAAACATTGTCCTCCACCTGAAGGAGGCGTATAAATAGACTCAAAGTAAATGGCTAAGAAAGGAAAGATTATTCATGAAAAACATGATTTCCAGTAAAGAGCTTTTTAATAGCCATTCAAGAAAAAATGAACACCAAAACTTTAACTTAGTGCCACTCGATTTATTTTCATCGATCAATTGTGCAAAAATCATGTGTTCTTTTGACATGACAACTTCAATTTTGCAAAAAGTGTATCAGGTAGATGAACTATTCTATCTGGAATGCTAATGAGATCAAAGTTTACGATTACATTTTCTGGCAATAACACAAGAGCACTGATTTCGATTGGTTACAATGTATTCCTCAATGCTACACAAAACTAAAGCAAAGATTTAAGACTTTCTGACAAGGTTCCATCCAAATTTATGTGGCATACTTGAATGCTCTTAAAAAGAGTCTGAGCAAACTCAATGTGCAATTGGCCATTGCTAGAATGGCTAGTTGGAGTTAGCTAAGACGACATCATAATATAAAACTAAAAGAAATTGTAACCTTTAAAATATGTTCACTTGAAATCTTTGCAATGTTAAATTTCCAGGATCAAGGAATTTTCAATGCAAATCATGAGGGCATTTGGTTTTTGCTGAAAGCATTTGTTGAGCTCTTTACTTGTGATAGAAATGCTCAGTTCTGGTTTTTTTTTTTTTCATTAGGAAAAATGCCCTAGGATCTCACATCATTTGCAGCATCTATTCCTTTTTATTTCAGTTCATTTCACCGAATGACAAATTAAAAGAAATGGTGTTACACAGAATATTTGTGCGCACATGTAAAAGGCACACTCAGAAAAAATGTGATTAATTTCTCTCTAAATTTGGATGCAGTTATCTAATTGTATTTGCCTAGATCAAAGTTTAATAACTGATGAAAATATTAATAAATAAATAAATACAAGTGGGAATATGCAAAGGATATTCCAACCTCAACTCACAGAGGAATTATCTTAAAACAACACAGATGAGAAAATCAATGATTGGGCTGCCAGGAGTTGTGAGATAAAAATTAACAATTAAAAAAAGTTAAGCATGGGCAGCTCCTGATTTTAACATTCTTTCATTGCTCTTTTCAGCTGTACAAAGCATTAGTAACGACACTTTCCAGGACCTTGCCATCCTTGCATGGACGAACTTGCTAGATAATTATTTACTGCTTCAATTTAGCACCAGTTTGACAAATCTATACAGCTAAAGTTTTGTTGCTCCATCTTCGAAGCCTGTCATCAATAGCTTCCACTCATACAATCCAAAAACTTTTCTTGTGGACATGGAAGAAAAGATTCTTGAAGCAGCATTACCAGAAGCATTGTTGCTTATATCGTCACGCATATAATTACCATATGGTTTATTTAAAATGCTTATTTCTTTCTTCATGTTGATTAAGCATAGCAATCACATACACAATCATTAAAGAAAGCACATAAAACATACCATATAGGATTTCCTGCCAATGGTAATCCAGCCACCAAAGCCAAAAGGATCCCAATACATATAAAAAGTTGGTTTATAGACCCCAGTGCACCACGGATTTCAGTTGGTGAGATCTGACCAAAAAAATAAGCAACAACAGATTAGCTCTTGAAAAACCATACTCACTCGCAGTGACCTTATTAAAATGAGATAAGCAACAACCTCAGATATGTAAAGTGGCACGATAGCAGAAGAAATGCCAATTCCTATACCAGCAAGAAGACGCCCAATTATCATAGTATGTACGCTCTGGGCAGTAGCACTGGAATTTTTTTAAAACATAAGCTTTTGCAAAAGCATGATAAAAAAAAATTAAAAAAAAAAGCCAAAAACACAAGATAAAGGGAAAACCAAAGCAATGCTCCAATTGTAAGTGGAATTGCATCCAACTGAAATGTCCTTGTTCTTCCAAACTTATCAGCCAATGATCCTCCAGTAAATGAACCAACAGTAGCACCAGCAAGCAGTGTGCTAACAACCCATCCTGCTCAATCATTTGAATGCTGAGATTATAAACTACCCAGCAATGCCAATTAAATTAACAAAAACACTATAAAGTCTAAGAAAAATATAAACATACTAAAGAACCAAATAGATCTCTGTTTATACTAGTTTGGCAAATGACATTCTCTGTTTCATTAAATTAAACTGAAGTAATCAACACATTCTCTGTTTTCCTGAATTGAACTCAAGTAATCAACACATTCTACCGGCAAATTACCAACAAACAAAATTCCATTGATGAATTAACAAACAATTCCTTGCCTTGTAAGGCCGTGTTTTCGACAATCCCAAGATCCTTAGCAAGATACTCAAGAGAACCATTCACCACCCTGAATCATCATCATCATCCAAAACCAATAAATAAAAAACCAATGCAATTGAAAAGGAAAGAAAACGAAAACTAATAACAAGCAATTACCCTAAATGATAACCAAACAAAGTAGCCCCTAAACAAGCAACTCCAACAAACGGAAAAACCGTCCCGGTCGAAGCTTTCCCCTGCTGCTGCTGCGGCGGTACAACATAATTAACGTGCTCAACCGATTTTATTGGCCTACCTTCTTCCACATCTCCCTCTCCTCCTCCTCCTAAAAGTTTTCAAATCAAAATCAAACACGCAACTTCACGAATAAATAAAGAAAAATGAACCGGACGAACCAGAAGCGAGAGCTTTGACGATGGGGCGGGAGCGGAAGAGAGAGGAGCGAGTGAGTTCGGTTCCCATAGAGGAGAACGAATCGAGACGCAATCCGAAACAAGAGGTGCGGTTAGGCATGCAAGAAGAAGAAGAAGATAGTAGCTGACAGTTTGTGTTGCTGAAATCAATGGAGGATGAGAGTTGCTTCTGCTTCCGGCCTTTTTGAGCTCTGGAAAAGCAAACTGCTAGGCTTGTAGAATTGCTGTTAACGCTACCTTTGACGACGACTCCTCCATACATTACCGCTGCTTGCATCTTAATTAATTAATTCTGATTTTGAAAATTCAATCACACAAAAGTCAATAAATAAACACACTAAAAAACCAATAAAAAACAATAAAAAGGAGCAGAAGCTGCAAATGCAGAGAGATAGAGAGAGACACACTTTAAGGCTATGATATGATCACTGATGAGTGAAGACCACTGAAGCTTGCTTCTTCTTCTTCTTTTTTCTCTGTATAGATGAATATAAGAGAGAGGAAGGCTTTGGAAATTCCGTTATTTGCTTAGTACAAGGAGAACAAGGTTGGTGGAGAATTCGATTCTCTTTCTTCCTTTTTTTTTCTTCCATTAATATTTTTTTTCCACAAATTCAAAGGAATATCATATCATTCATTATTCACAAAATTAATCCAAATTAGATTCAAATCAATTCACTTCACTTCATTTAAATCATAAATATTAAGACATTTTGAAAATCAGATAAAATTATTAGTGTATTATTCAAACTTCCATTAACATATTTAAAAATTGTTGATGCGGTGCTCATGATAGATGATATGATATTATAGGAAAAAACCGCAGTGCCATACACAAATAAAATTTTAAATTTACTACACGAATAAAGTTAATAATATATATACATATATTTGGAATTCAATAAATAGCCATGATCGTTTTTTTTTCACAGGCAGTAACCAACCATTTACCCTTTTTTAAAAAAAAATATAAATGACAGTGATTAAAAATGTATCAGATATGGGAAAGAGGATGACGACGAGTGGATTTTGGATCAGATTTTTGGGCAGCGTTGGAGGGGTCGCTGGTGGGTCCAGGTGTTTGCACGTGAGGACACGCAGGTACTTGCGTTTCTTGTTCCCTCCTGTCACTCCATTTATAACTTGACTAGATATTTTACTATTTTTTTTCTTAACAAAAAACAAATTATATATAAATTTTTTCAATATATTTTTGTATTTAAAAAAATATAAATAAAAATCAAAAATTTATACTTGTTGTAAAATAAATTGAGAATTATATGTGTTAATAAAAAAAATCAAAAATCAAAACATAGATGTAGATCAAGATATTTAATTTCATAAGATGTGATATTTACGCGGTTATATTTGCTAAATTTATTAATTAAAATAATTTTTTAATTTAATTAAGCAATAATAAAAATAGACACACATATTAAATTGATTAAATAAAATAAAATAAAACATAATATATAACGTTACACATATTAGAAATATTATTTTAAAATACATTATTTTTGTTTTCAAAAATAAAATTCATTCATACAAAATATTAAAAAATATAGATTAATAGAAAAATATCCTCAAAAACTAAATGTTAATTAAAAAATAATTTTCATTTCAAATAAACTTTCTAAATAAAATAAAAGAGAGAAGAGATATTAATCTAAATATGAATAAAAAAAGATTAAGATTAATTTAAAAAAATAGAAAAAAAAAAGAAATATTTTTCTTGAACAAAAACAAAAAGTGAACAATGTCATCCACTGTAAAATTTATGGGGTGAACCCGGACCATGAACTCATCGGGTTTAAAAATTTTTTCCCCTTAAATTTATAGCAAACCAAAAAAAAATAAACAATTTCATCAACGGTAAAACATGAGGTAGTGAACAGTGCGGCTGCACAGTGTCCACCTCATATATTTTCCCCTGAAATTTATAGCAAAATCTTATAAAAAAAAAATAATTAGTGTTGTCCACAGTAAAACATGAGGGGGTGAATAGTTCATCTGCACAGTGTTCATCCCACATGCTTTAGTTTATTTAGGGTGAATCCAGACCATGAACTCAACAGGATTTAATATTTTTTTCCCCTTAAATGTATAACAAACCTAAAAAAAATGAACAATATTGTCTACGGTAAAACATGAAAGGGTGAATTGTACGGCTGCACAGTGTTCATCTCACGCATTTTCCCTCTAGATTTATAGAAAAAAAAACAATAAATAATGCATCCATTGTAAAACATGAAGGGATGAATAATACGATTGCACAGTGTTCATCTCACATATTTTAGATTTTAAGTAATCAGTAATACAGGGAAAATGAAAAAAAAACATTGTGGACTTGTATATTATTTTTTCCTACAGTTTAGATTATAGGTAATGTGGAGTGATCTTGAAGTTATTTTTTAAAGTATTTTTTATTTTTAATATTAGTATATTAAAAATATTTAAAAACACTCTATTAAAAAAATATCAATTCAAAGATAAAAAAATTTTAAAACTTTTCAAAAATGTTGTTGGATTATAATGCCAAAAAAGTCATTTAGTGTTCTACTAGATCATTAATAAACGCTATATTGCGGGTCAAATTAATTTTTTCTTGAACATAAGAAAATATTTAGAAGTTGTTAATTTTTTTTCTAATAGAAAAAAAATAAATCGTATAGGAGTTGACCTAGTTGACTTTTCTGGTAAAAAAAACTCAAATGACCTGTAAAACCATAGTTTAATATTCCAAGATGACATTTTTTTTTAATATTAAGATAACAACATATTGGATTGACTAAAGTTAACACATGTTAACATGTCAAATATGTGACCTGGGTTATAGAACTATGATAACCATATAGAAAGCAAATCAAATCAAATTATGAAGTGTAATTCTTAATCAACCCAATGTTGAAGGATGAAATTGAAAAGATATAAATTAAAAAAAAAGACTTAAAAAAGACCCGAGTTAACATGTCAAACTCGTAATCCGGGTCATAAGATCAAGATAATCTCATAAAAAACAAATCAAAACAAATAATAAAGTCCAAATCCTAATTAGTCCAATGTTGAATAATAAGATTAAAAAAACAATTAAAAAACATCATAATATAATCCACCAAACTCATGACCTGAGTTATGAGATCAAGATAACATTATAGAAAGAAAATAAAAAAAATAACTTGATTTAACATTGGTTAACCTGTCAAATTCACAACTCTAGTCGTAAGATTAAAATAACCCAATTAAAAAAATTATGAAGCTTGATTTTCAATTGACATTGTCAGAACCAATATTGAACAATGAAATTTATATAAAAAAATTGAAAAAATGACATAAAAATAAGTCAAGTCAACCCGGGTTAACCCGTTAAGCACAATTCCCGATTCATGAGACCAAGACAACCTAATGTAAAGCAAACCGAAACAAAATCATGAAACTTAAATCTCAATCAAACACAATGTTAATTTATGAAACTGGAAAAACAAAAGTCAATTAAAAAAAGAGGAAAATGAGTTAACTCAATTAACCCGTCAAACTTGCGACATGGGTCATGAGACAGGGACAACCCAGTAAAAAGAAAATTCATTGTTGAAGGACCTATGACCCAAGTCACGAAACCGAAATAACATCTTAGAAAAAAAACAGCTCAATTTAACTGCGGTTAAAATACCAAAAACCGCGAACCTAATCATGATACCAAGATATCCCCATATAAAGTAAATCAGAATAGATTATGATGCTCAATTCTCAATTGACCCAATGTTGAATGATGAAATTGAAAAAAAGATAAAAAAAACAACTCGAGTCAACCTGAGTTAACTCGTTAAGCAGTATTCCTAGGCTAAAATAACATAATGGAAAGCAAATAAAATAAATCATGAAACTTAATTCCCAATCAATCTAATATTAAAAAATAAAATTGAGGGGAAAGTTAATTAAGAAAAAGAAAAACAACGAGTTAACCGGGTTAACCCACGATTCATATGATGACAATGAAATAATCTAATAAATAATAAAATTAATATTAAATGATAAAATTAAAAATTAAAAAAAAAACACATGAAGCACTATTTCATTAAATAGTGGTTTGTGAGGAGGGGCAAAGTCAAAAAAACGTCCTTCCTCTTTTAGTTTTTTTTGTTGTTGTTAAAGTTGCATGTTTTTTCTCTTTCCTATTGCTAATCTAATTCTTCTTTTTTTATTAGGAATAATTATAAAAACTCCCCTATATTTTAATCTAAATTTTACCCTTTTTATTTTATAAATTACACTTTACATTTTAGATCAAACAAAAAATTCAAACAAAATACATTGTTGAAGATGTAAATTGTTATTGAACAAATAAAGTACATGATGTAAAGTGTGATTTATAAAAATATGGAGGGAAAATGAAATTTAGATCAAACTATATGAAGGATTTTGTAACTATCCCTTTTTATTATCACTAGATCGTTGGTACATGCTACTTTGCGGGTCAGATCAAATTTTTTTTTAAACATGCAAAAAAAAACATTTAAATGTTACTAATATTTTTCTAATAAAAAAAACTCTTAAACACTACAAAGGTTGATCTGATGTGACTTGACTGACTTGATAGATTTAAAGATAACCTGAACGAACAATAAAAATATAACTTAATTCATAAAAATTCAAGAAAACATATGTTTTTGCCCAGAATAAGATTTTCACTATAGAGCTTGAAAAATCACGGGGGCCTAAAAATTCATTTTCTCACTTACTTTCATCTAAAATAACCTCAAAAAACCCTAAACCCTCCCTAAATCATACCCTAAAATCACTAAAAAAAACAAAAATCAATCAAATTAAAAAAAATTCAAATGAATCCCGATATGTCTTTTCAAGCATATTTTTGTTGTTAGAATGTGGTGAATCGACAACTTTCTCTATTCTCTATCATTTTTCGGTAACTTTCTTTTTTTCCTCTCTTAAATTCATGGACTAAAAAATAAAAATAAAATAAACTTTTAAATCTAAATAAAAATTCTAAAATTTTTGAGATTGGTCATGCATTTTCTCTATATTTTACATTATGGTCTTCTCAATTTTAATTCTTTTTTCTACTACAATTTAAAACTTTATCTTATAGACCATTTAAAAAAATTAAATAAAAAATAAATAAGTATTTGATAATGAAGTGTTTTTTATTAAAAAAAAAAACCTTTTGTTTACTGCAATCGCATGTCATGTCAGATGTGAGATGTAGCCGCGGACTGGACATTTATGAGTTACTAAACTGGACTTCGCACAATTACAAGAAGAAATGTTGGGTTCTACTCAGGATCTTCTCTGGATTCAAGTTTTTGTCCCGGCCCAAATTAAGTAACAATAAAAATATTTTTCTTTTTCATGCGGCCTATTTCGACATAAAGATGACGACTCAACTAAAAAAATAATATTTCCCGTATTTCAAGAATATGTTCTAATTAATACTCATAGTGTAAAAAATGTTTTATTTAATTTTCAAAAATAAAAATAACATATAAAAATTCAAAAATAAAAAGAATAAAAAATTTAATATATAATTATTAATCAATATACATATTAGAATAATAGGTATTTTGAAATGTTATATTTTTCATGAATTAATTAATATCCATACTAAGGTTATATTTATTTACTAGATGTGAAATATTATATTTTTATAAATTAAATATAATCGATATTAAATATATGTTTAGGATTGTGGTGCATAGTATTTTTCAAAATAGTTTTTTACTTGAAAATACATCAAAATATTTTTTTATATTTAATATCAATACATTAAAATCATCAAAAAAATATTAAAACTATATTTGTTTACCAGCCGGGACTCAACTTGTAAACAAACTCATTCTAACCAAAGTTGTCAATTCCATTCCGTTTCGTCCGGAATGGCCAAAACATTCCATGCCAACTCAAAAAAGGGAACAAAACAGAACAATTTTCATCTCATTTTAAATCTCGGTCCGTTTCGGATTTTTCAGCTAAATTTTGGCTGGAACGTTCCGGTTTCATTTCACATGTTCCGTTTCGCTATTAAAAAACCATTGAATCAAATTAAACTTTGTTCAATTTAATTAATTAAACCATCCAAGTATAAAAAAGCTCCTTTTCATTACTATTTTCAATAAAAATGATATTAATAATAATATTAAAAATTATTATTACTATTTTCATTAACAAAGATATTAATTTTTTAAAATTAGATTTATCACTAATATATATGGTTTATATTCATGTTGTTTTTTTCATGTTTATACTTTGTAGGAATTTGAGCAAAACAAGGGATGTTTTAGATTATATTAGTTTTGATAACATTGACCTAACTTTATATTTAAAATATTTTTGTTAAAATATTTTACTTTCATAATATTTTGATATTTTGTTTAAGTTGAATTATTTTAAGTTAAAGATCTATTTAATCTTGATTACTTAGAAATATTTTAAATTTTGAAATTATATATGTTTGACATTGTATTTGTATTACATAATTTATAATTAATTTATTATATATATATATATATATATATATATATATATATATAAACAGCACATCTTTAAAATAGCATACCAAAACATTTCAAAACTAAAATACTTCATTTCAATTAAAAATATAAAATATTTACCGAAACAGAATTCACGTCCTTTAATTCTAAAAGAGAAGCACACTTTAGAGAGAAACTACAGTCTGTATGAGCTCGTTAGAGAACAAATAAGCTAGCCCATTATCTCTTCCCCGTTTTCTTGCCGTGTTTTCTCTTATAAGGCCTTGGGCCACCACCCTCCTTATTACCAGCTCGATAGGGCCATCCCTTGTTTTCTTCTGATCCATTGATTTTTGTTTTTCCTTTTCTTTTTCGTTTCCATAGCTTTCAAGTTTTGAGTTCATGTTCAGTTATCGAGCCAATTACCCTAATTAATTTCTTATGATTTTAATTTTCAAGGAATAGAGGGTGGGTGGGTGTCCAGTTATTAGTGATCTATAGGGCATAGGCAATTTCCTGAGAAAATTAGCAATTCATTGAATCACTACCATGCCGGCAACAATTTATTTATTCATTTTACAACTATATATAAATGGAATGAATTTATTATATTTTCAACATATTAAATTTAAAAAATGCTAACTTATTATATTATTTTTCGCAAATAAAATTTTTGTATAGGTTTATTGTAAATAAATTGCATAAAAAAATAGAAGTATAAATTGATCAAACCTTCTAAATGGCCCATGTTATTAAAATCAACATAATGACTCGCAAACTTGATTTTTAGCCTGAATCAGGTGTTAGAAAAAAAATTTAAACAAATTAGACTTGATATAACCTTGTTAAAATCCTGGTAAACTTTTTTTAAATAAAACGGCATAGTAATATTTTTTAAATAAAATATTAAAATAATATTATTTTAAAGCAATCTTTATTAACCCAATTAACTTATGAATCATCCATAATTAAAGTCTACCAAGTCTTTAAAAGTCCTCGCCAATTTAATAGTACATTTTGGTTTTCTTGGGTGACGTTTCTTACCCTGACTTTTATTAAACCAAAATGGTTAATAAGTACATGGATCATCCCTCTTAGCTGGTATGGTTTAGAAATCTAACATGTTAATTTTTAAAGTGTTTTTGATTTATAAATGTATTCAAATTATATATATATTTTAATTTTTTAAAATTTATTTTTAATATCAGTATATTAAAATCATTTAAAAACACTAAAAATAATTAATTTATATCATGATTGTACTCAATGCAGGCGTAATTTACAACTACGTACTGCTGTGCCTAGCTAGGGCTTTTGTAGAAATGTAAGCAGTAGGAATAACTGAGAACTCAGAACGATGTAAGTGGTCGTTGGAAAGTTCTTGTACGAATGGCATACACTTCAAACCTTGTTAACTTACAGTTCCTTCTGTCCTAACAACTTAGACTATAAGCATGTCACAACCATTGCATCTACCTTAATTATATATTGTTTGGAGACAAGTGCTCCCAAATTTCAAACCCTAGCTTTCAAACCCTAGCTCTTAGCTTCTCTAATAAGATAACAAATCCCCAATCAATCAGGACGTGTGATCAATACTTGGATATAAATGCAATTATGTTATTAAGTTACTTATTATTTTAATCATGGGTGCTGTCGAAGTGTTTCTATTAAGATAATCCCAAGTGTTTCTTGTTGGTAAAAAAAAAATATTATTATTAATTATTGTGTATATATATAATTTTCTTGCTGAGTCCACCTTAATTTGTTTGAACCGCTACTACATCTGTGGGCACAGCCTTTATGGTTCTAGAATCCTTGTTCTTGGATCCTAATTTTACCTACTATTTATGTACACATGTTCAAGCAAGCAACAGCAACAATCAACAAACTTGATTAACTGAGATACAGAGATTAATTAATGATTTATAATAATTCTGAAGAACTTTGAATACATGAAGAGGATTTTAAATTTGTACTGGTATATCACTGGATCATTTCCGCACTGCGCTACAAGTAACATTAAATTCTTTTAATATAAAAAAATGTGCATGTGTTGTTAATGTGTTTTTTAACAAAAATTAAACTATATAAGAATTGATTTTATATGAAATGCCCGACTTGATAGATTTAAAAACAACCTGAACGACCGTTAAAAATACAATTTGACTTTAAAAAAATCAAAACCATATATTTTTTTAATATAGATATTCAAACGACAACATATTAAATATACTTTGAACAACTCGGTTTAACATGTCAAATATATTATCTAGATTATGAGACCATGATAACATTATAGAAAACAAATAAAGAAAAATTATTAAACCCAATCATTAATCAAACCAATATTATAAGATGAAATTTAAAATAAACTAAAAATAAGACAAAAAAACCTCAATCAACCGGCCTAACTCACGACCCGGGTCATAAGACTGTGATGATCACATAAAAAGAAAATAAAAAAATTATAAATTAAAATTCCCAATCAACATAATTTTGAAGAATTAAATTGAAAAAAAATTGAAAAAATAACAAAAAAATGACCCGAGTCAACCCAGGCGAACCTACTAAAACCAGATTAGAATACTAAGATAACTCCATAGAAAGCAATTTGAAAAACATTATATGTTGAAGGATAAAATTGAAAAAAAATCTAAATAAAAAATGATCCGAGTCAACACAGCTAGCTAACCCATAAAATTCATGATTCGGGTTATGAGACTGTGATAACTCTATATAAAATATATCAAAACAAACCATAAAACTCTATACCTAGTAAACTCAATAATAAATAATGAAATAATTTTTTTTTAAAACCTAAAAATAAAAAAGAGCTTGGCTTTTTATTATTCATTACTACAATAAAAAATTCAAGCCCTTTTAATATATATACATGTCACATTAATTCCATAGCAAACTAAAATGTTTTGCAGGAACCAATAACTTGCAGGTGGGAGATGTATGTTCTGTAACTTGGGCAATCTTCGTATGTTTACGGGTATGTTCTGTAACTAAAATTATCAAAGTTTTTAATAATTTTATTTTTTTTGTTTTAATTATTTTTATATTTTTAAATTATTTTGATTTGTTGATATCAAAAATAATTTTTTTTAAAAAATATTTTAATATATTTATATAAAAATATTTTAAAAATAACTGATACCAAAACTATAAACAGTAGTTACAGATATGCTTAAGTTCAATCGAGTGCTACAAGAAAAGCCGAACAATGACATCTAAAAGAGTATTTTGCTGCTTAGGTGGGAGACATATACTATCACGAGAAAAATCGAAGACCTAATTTCCAAGTCACAGTTGATAATGAAGCAGGTGAATTATTCAGTGCTTTAGCTCAACACAAAATTGTCAAAGACTGTGATTTATTGTAACATCCAGTTATTTTTTTTTGTGTATAAGTTAATTAGACGAATGTTTTATACGGTAAAAATCATAAATTTTTTCATGGTATATAATTCATTTCATATTACATGAAGTGATCATTACTGATAATTATGTATTCCATTTTTTTTTTATTAACATGGGTGTCCGTGCTAGTTTGCGCACACCTCGATTAATCCTACGGGTCCTGAAGTTAATGACCATGTAAGCCTCCGGTGACCCTGAGGTTTGTAAGACTCGAACTGGTGACTTCTAGGGAGCCAACATAGAACTTGACCAATTAAACTACACCCTCAAGATTATATGTACTCTATTTTTATTTAGAAACATAGTTACCATCATTTAAAACTTTGGTGATCTTGATGCATGTCAATACTTGACCAAAACTGTTATGGTAGTTATTTTTTAAAGTATTTTTTGCTCAGAAATTCATCAAAATAATATTTTTAATTTAAAAAATATTTTTGATATCACCACACCAAAATAATTCAAAAACATAAAAAAATTAATTTTAAACAATTTTTTTTTAAATTTAACCAACTCCCGTTTACAACATTCTTGCATATATATTATACTTTTATTATTTAAATCCATATGATTTCGCTGCGGGTAAAATAAGTTTTTTGAATAAATAAATAAATAAATATACAAGCTTTTAAAATATGTTTTTTTTAATTTAAAGATCATATATGTTAATAAAAATATATAAAAACAAAAATATTGGTATAAATAGGACAAACATATAATGATAAATACTCAAAGTGTAAAAAATATAAGAAAAAGATAAAAATAAAAATAAAATAATGATAAATATGCCAAGTATAAAATAATAAAAATATCAATTATAAAAAGAGAAAAAAATATAAGAAAAACTTGTTTCCACTAACAAAAATTTACATCTGTTACAGTAAACAATTAGCAAAATTTATAATTATACTATATTTACAAGAAAATACCATTTCTTCTTAATATAATAATAATAATAATAATTATTATTATTATTATTATTATTATTATTATTATTATTATTTTCGTACATCTATAAAAGCCTGTGGAGTTAAAAGATGGTGATGTAAAAAAAAAAAAAAAAAAAATTGAATG
>Ga0325402_1002335_pt1 | contig 16575 bp, 6 predicted proteins | sample PopdelMetagenome_22_FD_207212 | JGI IMG/M metagenome (GOLD analysis project Ga0325402, IMG submission 207212) | Populus deltoides microbial communities from Bellville, Georgia, United States - Xylem-PdKOR-R3 | ecosystem: Host-associated > Plants > Phyllosphere > Stem > Wood/Secondary xylem... | reverse complement strand
TAACAGGGATATTTTGATTATACTTTTTATTATTTTTCATTATAACTTCTATAAATGTTTAGGATTATTAAAATCTCCTTATGTTTTTGTATTTTAATAGATCTGTTATCATTTTTTTATTATGAAATTTTATTATGAAAATTTTAATTGTCACATAGATTATTTTATATATCTAATCTTTATAAAAAAAAATTATTAAGAGCCTCCCCCACACTTTTTATGCTAGATTTTTAGTTTTGCCTTGCTTACATTCCATCATATTCTTCGAAAGATAGTTTTGTCATAACCCATTCCTGAGTTATTCTCTAAATTCACCTTTTTCTTTCAAAAATAAAATAACAAGCTGGGAGGATTTCAAATATAGAAAAAATCGAGTTACAATTTTGGATGGAATCGAAAGCCTAATTATACCCCTTTGTACCCAAAACTGAAGAGACAATGCGGATTTCAGGTCAAATTAAATATTTTTTAGACAAATTTACATAAAAATTAAGCTCATGGCTAATTTGATTTAATTATGGGCCAAATTGAGAATTTAATTATGTTTAAGAATTAAGTTAGGTCCATTTAAAGAATTTAATTAGGTGCAAGAACTTAATTATACTTTAAATGGCTCAAATTAATTTTATTAGGGGCTTAATTGGTAAAAAATTAAGTTTGGAAGCGTAATTTAGGCTTAAATTAGAAGATTGAAATTTTAGGAGATCAAATTTAATTTTTACTAGGTTAATTTGTTCAAATCAGGGGTAAAATTGCAAGAAAATCAAAGTTTTGGGGTCAATTAAAAAATTAAAGAAATTTGCAGCCAATGACCATTCTGTAAAAGGTGCCGAACTATGGGGACTTAATTGAATGAGATTGGGGTGAAATTGAAGAAAATTGAAAGTTTAATTGTCAATTGAGGATCAAATTGCATATATCCAAGACAAATGACCGAAATAAAAAAGGTGCTGAAATCTAGGGCTGGCATTGAAGTTTGGCAGGGGTAAAATTGCATAAAATGAAAAGTTTAAAGTCAATTAGGGGTGCAATTGAAAGAAATTAAAAGTTGGAGGACAAATTAAACTTTGTCCAAATCCCTAAATTAAACCCTAAAGGCCAAAACAACACGGTTTCATTTAAATAAAACGACATGTTTTGATTAAAACAACATCGTTTTTTCCCTGCACCTCAAAAAAAAAAAAAAAGAAAGAGAGAGGACAAACCAGATGACGTGTTGTCTAGATCTGTTCATCTTTTTCATCATTGAAAGCTGCACGGGTGGCCTTCTTTACAAAACATTTAATATTTCATCTCTCCATAAAATTTGATAAAAATTTTCATGCAAACAATGGCCTAACATCTGATTACACGCTAGTATGGTCCTTTCTGGCCAATTGACACCAGACGGCCTCGATGCCGTCCCAAAGTGGCCAACCCAATCAACCCTTCTGCAACAACTTTTTCAGACCATGATGACAACTTTTAACCAATGGTTGGGATACTTTTGGTTTGAATCAAGGGTTAAGATTTGACACCCTAAAAGACAACATGTCTTTCTTCCACTCCTATAAATAGGGATGGATTCCATGCCCTGGGGAGGAAGAAATTAGAGGCAAAAGTTGAAAAACAAAAGGGCCTCTCATCTAGTTTTTCTCTCTCTTTTTATTGTCATATTTCTCTCTCTCCCCCCTTCTCTCTCTCTCTACCATGATCTCAGCCACTCCAACCTTACCCATGTCGTGACCAACAGTGGCCCAACCTCATCCGCCTACCCATCTCCTCATCGGCGATAGAAACCACCACAACTAATCTCTTTCTCCCTCTCAACCGTAGTGTTCTTCTCCTCCAACAACTAACGCCAACTGCCAACTCCTCCCAGTAGTGGTGCCACCATTAACCTCACGACATTCCTCCCTGCATGACCAACCAATTACTTCCCCCACACCAAGTAACTTTTCTTCTCCTTCCTGCAATGAAAATCAATCACTGCATGCAAAATGAGAATTCGTTCTGCATGCAGAAGTTAATTATAATTAACATGGTCACTGGGTCGGGCCTAACCTACCCAAAAAAAGGGTCTATTGGGCCGCCAGTCGACCCAACTTGACTGAGTCGGGCTGGACCCGTTTTGGCCCAGCCGAATGGCTGGGTCGGGTTTAGCTCAATTTATAATTAATAATAATAATAATAATTCCAAGGGTCATTTTCAAATATTTGTGATTTTCTCACATATTATTTTAATAATTTTGTATAATATCGGGCTATAAATTTACATTGTAAAATACAGATCCAACATTAAAATACCCGGTTTTCTTCGAAACTTTTCAAAAAAAATACAGATCCACTGATATTTTAATAATTTACACTGCAAAAATGGATATCGTAATCAGTTTATGATTATTCATTAGGGTTTGACCAAAATATCAAAAACCCTTCACTAATTATTTTGTTCACTTTATATCTAAAGTGTTAGGGTTTAGCTGTAAACTTTAATATTTAGGGGTGTAAATTTATATAGTAGAGCATACCATCAAATGTTATATATATATAAACGCGATGCTCAAATTTAGACTTTAGAGTGGTTAAGATTTAACCTAATAAGGCAGGGACTCTCTCATAAAAGGAGATCTGCCTTAGACCTTAGAAAAGACCAACAAATATAAATTAACTTAGAAAAACAATCAAACAACAATGTAGCTTACTAGGGTGCATCGGGGGTGATACATATTCCCTTCGCACAACCAGTCCTTTACTCGGACTCTCGCAGACTATAGGTTTTCTAGTAACCATGATACTAGGTGGCGACTCCTGAACCTTATAATCATAACTTTATGATTATACTCAAAACCCTTTCCTTCTCTAACACCTCTGAAGAGGCTAATGATGCCCTCACATGCGCCCCGCAACAAGCTTCATTTGTTTTTATGGAAAAAAATAAAAAATATGTATTGTTTTGTTTTTGTTTGTAAATTTCTTTATTCAATAGCTTTTTTTTTTCCTACAAGCTTTTAGCTTGTTTTAGAGTCTTGACACAACTTTATATTTCAAGGAATTTTCTTTAGCTTGCAAATTTGATTTTTAAGACAATTTGTATTGAAGGATATTTTTGATATATTTTGTTGTAAAAAGTGATAAAGTGAGCTATGGAGAATTTATTAGGATAGAAGGATGTATGCGAATAAAGAATAAATTTTCATATATAATGACTAATTGGTTGAACATGGTCATATATATTAGAGACTATCGCACGGATACATGCTCACTGTATTTTAATATGCCAGGGATACTCATGATACTCAGGAGATGATAAGGATGGATACGGTACATATTTGGAATTAAACTTGTAACATTTTCTAAAAAATGGATAAGCGATGATGTCCTAAAATCCAAGATATATAAATAATTAGTTATTTAGTATTTGAGATAGTGGTTAATCAATATGTTCAAGTATTTGGATTTCTTTTTTTTAGTCTAAGGAATTCTATGCTTATGGTAAAAACTTGAGTACCTAAAAAAACAGTTTCAATTGGGGGGATTTAAAACCCTTCAATAATAAAGTCAGTATATTTATAGGGAAAATAATAAATGTTTTGAAGTAATAAATGACTTAAAGAGCCTTAAATTCAAGGAACAAAGATATTTGTTCTTAATTTTTAAATGGGCTCTGAAATATATATGAGTTTACCTTAAGAGATAAAAAGTTTTGAACCCTTACCTGGATGGTTTAAGGGGTATTTATACCCTTAAAACCTTGTCATTTTTAAAAAGAGGAAGGACTAGAAAGTCCTCTACTTTCAGTGGCATTAATGAGAAATAAATATCTCTTACATGTCATTAATGAGATGATAAGTATGTCAGGTCCTTTAAAAGACCTTGTATACATATATGAGTATAGGAAAATCATTGTATCAATATGAATGATTATTCTAAAAGAAAAAGCATGGCGGTTTATCATGCCTTCATACATTTATTTTAGGGGATTGTCTAGGATCAAACATGTAGCCTTAAAACTTGATAATGGTTGAATTCAAATGCTTTTAGTTTGACATGTTTGCCAGATCCACGTTACCTTAGGCTTGGCTAACTTCTAAACCCAAGTTCGTTGAGTCTGAGATGTTTTTCAGACCTATGCTAGTTTAGGCTTGGTTACCGCCAAGCTCAAGTGCTTTGGGTTAGACATATTTGCCAGACCCACACTACTTTGGGCTTGACTAGCTGTTAAGCCTAAGTTAGACCTGTCATGTTTGCTAGACCCACGCTACCTTAGACTTGGCTAACTGCTAAGTCCAAGTTCTTTGGGTCTAGCATGTTCGCCAAACCCATTTTATTTTTCAAGATTTTTTTTATATTTATAAAAATCTTAACCAAATATTTTGAAACTAGGTCGGTTGGGTACAACACTTCCCTGATAAAACCAGTGGCTAAAAGTTTATCTATTTCTTGAGTTATAGTCTTCTATCTTTCTTCCCTAAATTTTTTCTTTTTCTAACAGACTGGATGTGCAATTGAGTGCACTCTTACTGGTGGGTAGCTATCTTTAGATTGATGCCTGACATCTTTGAGGCATCTATTATGAAATTCAACTTTTGGATATGCATGATCTCTATCAATGATTTCTATTATTTAGGTGTTAGGGTGGATCTCACTTTCTTGACAATTTTTTCATCTCCTCCTAAACAAACATTTTTCAATCTCTCAGTAACCTTAGTTCTGATTTTTACTCTTTCATTCAAGGACCCTTATTGGTCCAATATCAACATTTTCTTGTCCTTCAAACAAGCAGTGACATATGTTCTTGAGGTTGATTGATATCCCCATAATGTTGCTACTCATTTTTAAGTTGGGAACTTCAATGCCAAGTATCGGGTACTAATGATGACATTGATTTGATATAAAAGAGGTCTTTCTAAAATGAAATTATAAGCCAATGCCATTTTAATCACATTTCAGAGGGGTGCCCATTACAACTAGTAACTTTAAGGCACCCTTCATTGGCGTACTTGAACTCTTTATACCAATGAGAAGAGTTTTTACCGGCGTTAGTTTTGAAGATGGAATTTCCATTTAGATTATAACTTTCGTAGAGTGGATGTTAACTACACTGCTATCATTTACTAGTACCCGATGTACTCTATGATTAAAGATAACAATGAAAATGATAAGAGCATCCTCATATGGAAAAGTCACTCCTTTTCTATCTTCAGGAGTAAAGACTATTGGCTTATGTTATTAAACCATCAATCTAGTTGTGGTGAGAACTTGTTTCCATACTTCATTTTTCCATTGTTAGAATCTCCCTTATACAAGTTCCCTTTAAGATTACATTGATCTCAGGTAAAACTGTAACAGATTAACCAGGCTCTTATATGTTTTGTTCAGGGTGAAAATCCTTCTTTAGAAACTAACGAAGGTAACCTTTAGCTATCAGAATTTTAATTTCCTTCTTAAAGACATAACAATCCTCAGTTTCATGTCCTTTATCTTTATGAAAAAATATAGTGCTTTTTAGATGTGTGTACTTGGAGGAGACTTCATGAGTGAATGATATTAGACAAACTCTTTGCCTTAGATGACTGTAAAAACTTTGGTAAAGAAAGTGTTCAATAGAGAAGCATGTGCTTCATGATAACCCAGACATTCTCTATGTGATTTCTTCTAATTCCTTTTGGGATTGTTGTCTCTTTTAGGAGAGCAGTCTTGCTTGGACGAGTGACCTCGTTTAGGGGACCTTTCTGGCTATTTATCCTTATTAAAACAGGGAGGACTATAACGCAACGTACTTTCCTCCTCTACCTGAATGTGACTTTCCATAGTGTGCTACACTTTAGTAACCTTATATTCGGTAGGGTTTACACCGCCCTCCACAAGGTTTTTTTCCCCTCACCCTACTGATAAGGGCTTCTGAAGCTACTGGTTTGATTAAGTCTTTAACCTAAAGCATTTTCTCATTAAATCTCTTGAGGTATGCCTTTGTAGACCCATCCTCTATTTGGGTAATTTTAAATAGTTCAGTTGAACTCTTTTTGGCTGGAATACTTGTACTAAAATGTGCCACTAATTTGGCACAGAGATCACTGAAGTTGGCGACTAAACCTGATTCTAGATTGTTGTACTATACTCTTACTGAACCTTTAAAGATCGTATGAAGGATCTTGTACATGACATGGTTGTCCTGAACGACTAGCTCTAGATTGCTGCGCATATTTTGTATATGTTCCCTAAGATCTACAAGCCATCATAGTTATACAGAGTCATTTTGGTGGTGATGTAGTCTCTGAGTATGCTGGTATTTAACACATGTTTGGATATAGAAGAATCTCTGATTTGATGAGTAGTGTAGACATCCTCCTAGATGAGTCCTTTTTTCATATGTTTGCCACTTTTATGCCTATCGAGTTCAGGGGAACTTGAAGTCTCTGGTATAGGATGGGGTGATAGACGAACAATTTTTTTTTCATGTTACTGAAATAAACGCCTTAAAAAACCATTTTACGCCTGAGTGTCATAAGGGCGTGCATGCTTTTTAGAATGGCTTGATGACCCTTGAGGTTGAAAACCCTCTAATGAATCATTTTATCTATATTTTTCTTGATATTGTAATTACCTACAAACACTAAGTGGAGCCTGCTGTCATGTAAGTGAGTGGAGAGATGTAACAACTTGCTGAGGTGGATTTTCTCTTGCTTGTTGATTTCCCAGCACTGTTTGAGTGATGAGTTGTATTTGTTCCATAAGTTATTGAAGGATTGGTTATGCAGGGGTTGGAGTTTTTGATGTGGCAAGGAGTTTAGTAACTTGTCCTTTTCTATGAGTGTTCTGATTATCTGTCATTGATAATGATAATTAAGAAAAAAAAATAGTAAAACAATAAACTTATTTATGACTTTTTGTAAGTAGTTCTCATAGACAACATCACTGATGATGTCCCAAAATCCAATATATGTAAATAATATGTTATTTAGTATTTGAGATAATAGTTAATCAATCTATTCAAGTACTTGAATTTCTTCTTTTTAGTCTAAAAAATTCCAAACTTTTGGTAAAAGCTTGAGTACTAGCAAAAGTAGTTCCAATCGGGGGGATTTAAAAGTCCTTCGATGATAAAGACAGTATATTTATGGAAAATATAATCATTGTCTTAAGGCAATAAATGATTTAAAAGAGCCTTAAATTCAAGAAATAAATATATTTGTTATTGAGTTTTAAGTGGGTTAATGCTTTGAAATCTATATAAGTTTACCTTAAGAGATAAGAAGTTCAGAACATTTACCTGGATGGTTCAGAGGGTATTTATACCTTAGAACCTTATCGTTTTCAGATAAGGAAAAGACTAGAAAGTCTTCTGCTTTCAGCGGCATTGATGAGAGACAAATATCCCTTACATATCGTTAATGAGACAATAAATATGGTAGGTCCTTTAAGAGACCTTGTATAACCTATGAGCATATGTAAATCATTACATCAAAATGAACGATTATTCTAGATGGAAATGCATTATAGTTTATCTTGTCTTCAATATTTTTATTTTAAGGGATCGTCTAGGATCAAACATATAGTTGTAGAACTTGGTAATGGTTGGATTCAAATGATTTTGATCTGATATGTTTGCCAGACCCATATTACCTTGGGCTTGGCTGATTGCCAAGCCCAAATTCCTTGGATCTTGAATGTTTTTCAAACTCATGCTACCCTAGGCTTGGCTGATCGCCAAGCTCAAGTTCTTTAGATCTGACATGTTTTCTAGACCTACAGTACCTTGGGCTTGACTGACTATCAATTCCAAGTGCTTTGGGTCTAGCATGTTTGCATGACCCACATTATCTTGGGCTTGGTTAGCTGCCAAGTCCAAGTTCTTTAGGCCTGATATGTTTGTCAGACTCACGCTACCTTGGGTTTGATTGGCTCCTAAGTCCAAGTTCTGTGGGTCTGACATGTTTGTTAGGCCCACGTTACCTTAGATCTGGCTTGTTTGTCGACCCACGATATCTTGGACTTGGCTAACTACCAAGTCCAAGTTCATTGGGTCTGACATGTTCGCTAGACCCATTTTATTTTTAAGATTTTTTTTCTATTTATAAAAATCTTAACCAAATATTTTGACACATAAATAAGTATTATTAGTTAAAAAGGCATGAATATTTAGCTTAGTTAGACTTTAGTTCAATGTTTTTCTAATTATTTATAATCATATATTTTAAATACATAATGTTGACTATTGGGATAATATGACTGATAAATGATTGTGTTAAAATAAAATAAATTAAGTATTATGATTTTATTTTTATTTCTTATGTAATTATTTCAACAAGAAGCATGATATTTATTATCTAGACTAACGTTTTATCGACATTTATTATAAAAATATCAAATTGAAAGAGAGATAAATAGTAGTAATTAAACTTGAATGAAGAGAAAAAAGAAATAATTGTTGATCCTATCAACAAAAGTTTCATCATATATAGATAACATGATATTTATTTCATTCATTATATATTTATGTCTAGGTGTTGATTGTTAAATAGAATACATGGATCATATTTAAAACATAAATAATGTGTTTTTTACTTCTCATATCCTAAATCTTGGAAATTTTTGCGTCATTAAACACACAAACATTATTAAACTTAACTCAACTCAATTTGACTAGTTGATCTAGTAATTTTTCGATTAGAGCCTAACTTGGGCCAAGTTTCTTTTCAAACTATTTTTTAACACTTGACTCGGTCAAGTTGAGATAACTTGAAGATTTAAGCCATAATCTAATAAGTTCATCCGCGACTCAATCAAATTCAATTATTCAAGTGAGATTTGACCAGGCCTTTAACCAGTTGACACCTCAGGTAGAGTCTAACACTAAGAATACAAGATCATTCCCGGAGCCTTCAAAGAGAGAACTGAACCCACATGAATACACTAATGAATGTATGCTCAACCCACAGTATCAAAGGACAAATAATAAAACAATAGCTTAAATGCTGCAAGTTTTTTGACTAGGATGAATAGCTTTTAAACTAGATTTTATGCCTGCACTATGTTGCGGGGCGAGTCATTTTTTTCTAACATAAAAAAGATATTTAAATTGTGATAATATGAGTGAATTCAGGTTAACTTGACTAACCAGTGATCCAGAATAACCCCATAAGAAGGAAAGGGAAAAAAAATAAAAAGTTCAAGGCCTATTAACCCAATGTGAAATGATGAAATAAAACAAAAGGACCGAAGTTAGACTAAGCTAATTTTCGAAACCAACAACTCTAACCATGAAATTGAGATGACTATATAGAATACCAAAAAAAATCTTGGACAAATTTCTTAACCATCAAAAAAATTAAAAAGAAAATAAATAGTAATCAAAATAATGATGACCAAACCTAGTATAAAAACTAATGAAAGAAAATAATAAGGGACTTAATCGATACATAAAATAAGAAAAAGTTATAAAAAAAAGAAAGAACCAAGATTGGATTAAAAAAACAAAGGAAATAGAATATCGAATGATAAAATTGAAAGAAAAAAAATTAAGAAAAGGATTAAAAAAGAGCAATTAAAAAAATAAGGACTAAATCTAGAAAAAAAAAAGAAGTGAAATAAAATGTTGAGTGACAAAATTGAAAGAAAAAAAAACAAAGAAAAGGAAAAAAAACAACAATCAAGAGAATGAGTACCATATTTAATATATAAACAAAACAAGATCAAATGGAAATGGATGAAAAAAAAATCCAAAACAAAGAAAGATCAATAAAAAAAGAGGATCATAATTGAATTTTTTTTCTCCATATTTTTTTTATTGAAATAATACAATTTTTACTTTTTAGTTGAATAAAAAATCAAGCGATTAGCTAGGGGAAAATAGTATTAATTCCCATTGATTTTTCTTTTACCATTATATTTTTTATCAAAATAATGTTATTTTTACTTCCTGCACAATAAAAAATTTTGATCGACCCCGGTAACCCCATCATTCAACCCAACCCATGACCTGAAACATGACAAGGGTTGATTCCAAGTTAGATTTTAAAAGCATGATAAAAAAAAGCAAGCACCAAATATGATATGAAAATTCAATAAAATTAAAAAATGAGTGATGAAATTGCCAAAAAAGCAATCAAGAAGAGAAGAGAACTCAAAGAATTGCAATGATAAGAATGATGATCAAATTCAACAAACAAAAAATAGAATTAAAATCAAATGATTAGGGATGAAATCAAAAAAATAAAATCCAATAGCAAAATAAATAGAATTCAAAAGAATGAGGAATAAATATAATTAAAAAAAAATCAAATGTTAATGGATAGAATTAAAAAAAAACTAAATCAAATTCAATACAATTAAAAGATTAAGGACCGTTTTGTAGTTTTGTAAGGACAACACATCTTTTGAGGTGAAGGAGAGAGAAAATAGAGGGAGAAGAAAAATTGTTGTTGGAGCTCCATTGTGCCCTTACAGCTGATACATGTCAGCCCACCGTATAAGGAGTGGCGCGCCGCTTCGAACGCCGTCCTTAAAGGCAACCAACGGCTACCAGGAGGCGTCACACACCTTGTTGAAGGGCGCTAGCGCCTCCCCACCTGTTGGCACGTGCCAATCACTTTTTTTTTTATGATTTATAAAAATATCATAACACCATTGACCCAACACGACAATTGCAAAAAAAAAAAAACAAGGTTAAAAAACCAAAAATATCCCTTTATCTTTGGCAAAAAAAAAAAAAAATCCAGGAACTGTGAGGTAATTACATTGTAAAAAAAAAAAGAAATTTTGAAATAGTCCACCAAACATTAGTTGTGTTTTTTTTTCCTTTCAAGAACATAAGAATAATTATAAAATGCATTAAATATATGAAAATACAAAATTAATCCTAAATATTTGTTTAATTATTTAGTGTTTTTAAGAGAAACATCAGTTATTTTACTCTATGTTACACTGTGCACAATCTTAATCAAAACACCAATGATTTTTTATTTTTATTTGTAATTTGTAATTGTAAGAAAATATCCCACTAGCCACGCGGTACAATCCCATTTGACAATCGTTCCAGCTGCTACTTCCTTCCTGTATAATATAAAAAATAAAAATCCTCCCTGTAGTTTCTCGTCAGCAAAACCCCTCAGAAGCGGAGATGGCAAGATCGGGATTGTTGGCTGTTACTCTGCTGTGGACTTTAGTCCTTTTTGGAACCCTAGCAGTCACCCAGGTATTCTAATCTATACCTATTTTATTGTAAGATCACTTGTTTGATTAATTTATCTGGATCTGTCAGCTACGATGCTCCGTTGATTCTGTAAAAAAATTAAGAGATTTTTTTTTATGATATTGCATTTCTCTATTTTGGTTGCTGATTGGCAAATGAATCTTTGGCAACGATCGGTGGAATATTGTGGATATAAAGCTAAAAATCTGAGTTGCCTTTTATTTTCAGGCGAAGAAATCGAAAGAAGATTTAAAGGAGATTACCCATAAAGTTTACTTTGATGTTGAGATTGATGGAAAGCCAGCTGGTATGTTTTTTTTTTGTGAATTATATTGAAAATACAATTTGTGCCGGTTTCATCTCTCTCTCTCTCTTGTGAATTTAAAACTATGATTTCACATTGTATATTGTAATTCGATGACACAAAATCAATTTTCTAGGAGCTCTATGTTGTAATAATAGTTATTTTGCTGAATGAAAATCTTTACATCTGTGATTTGAAGTTGTGGTCGTTTTATGGGTGATTTTATAGCATGGAAAAATTCCCCCTAAAAACTGGATCGCACAAAGAACCCTAAATCCATCCCGAGCCTTCAGTTTGTATAAATAATTAGAAAAATAACTTGGAAGTTTAGTTTGTATAATTTATTCCTTTTACAAGTTTTGTCGTATCCGCTTCCAGTTTGAAATTAGCTGCACTCTCTTTGTAACTTTACTAAAAATTCCGTGATGAAGTTGCTAGGTGCCTGTGCTTTAAAGAAAACTGGTCTATTTCTCTGTTTATGCTTGATGGAGTTTCTGGCTTTCAAGATGATGTTTGATATCTCTGAGATAAGGACAATATAGTTGGCCATATTTATTATTAGAGTTATAATAACTGTTGAGCTTTTTCAGTTATATGTTTTGCGTTGGTTTGTTCTCTAAATTTGTTTTAGAAGTAACACATCTATTCATAGGTCGCATTACCATGGGACTATTTGGCAAGACAGTTCCAAAAACCGCAGGTATAATTTTACGTCTGTTGAATTTGGTTTCTTGCTTGTTTTTTTTACTTGATTCGGAATGTTATTAAGTAGTTAATATTTCCAATTTGCAGAAAATTTCCGGGCACTGTGCACCGGTAAGCTGCTAAACTAATCGTCTATTTTTATCAACATTTTTCTAATGATTAATCATTTCCTATCTGCATCATGATTAATCCGTTTCAGAAGTAACTGGACTTTGTTTTTTTACTGAACATATAACATCTCTGGCATTGTCATCTCTGAGTGTTGATTGTCTAATTGTTCATGAATATCTATCTAACTGCTGACATGGAAAGTTGTAATATTCTTGAAAGCCCTACAGAGAACAATTAAAGTGCCATTTTTTTTTTCGCTGGACCGTTTCTTAGAAATAGAATAATGTATTTGGCTGTAGTTTCTTTTTCATAGAATGACCCCATGATCTTGGCAACATACAAGGAACATATAAAAGCTGATTTCATACCATACAATTATTTTTTATTGCAGGGGAAAAGGGTATTGGAAAGGACGGGAAACCTCTTCACTACAAGGGGAATGTATTCCACAGGATTATTCCCAGCTTTATGATCCAAGGAGGTGATTTTACACTTGGTGATGGAAGAGGGGGGGAATCAATTTATGGGGAGAACTTTGCTGATGAGAATTTCAAGTTGAAGCACACTGGACCTGGTAGGTGATATGTTCTGTAGTTTTCAATAACAATCTCGTGGTTGCAAGTATGATGAACATGATCTACTTGTGTACAGGGACTTTATCAATGGCAAATGCTGGTCCTGATACAAATGGTTCACAATTCTTCATCACAACCGTGACAACTAGCTGGTAATTACATGTTTTTTTTTTTAAAAAAAAAAAATTGGTGTGAGATGCACCTGCAACGCTGCTCTAATCTGGTACTGAATTGTAAACTGAGTATTCAAACTGTGTACAGGTTGGATGGCAGACATGTTGTGTTTGGTAAGGTCATGTCTGGAATGGATGTGGTTTACAAGATGGAAGCTGAAGGCAGGCAAAATGGCACCCCCAAGAGCAAGGTCGTGATTGCAGACAGCGGTGAACTCCCTCTATAAGTGTTCACCACCCTTGCCCCGGGAACCCACATAATTTGGTGATAGTGGGAGTTATTTTCACCTCATGTAGAAAGAAGGCCGCTTAAGGTGAATCGGTGTGCACGGAGTTTTTAAATTTGTTTTAAATGGCCGCTATAAAATGCTTTCCGGTGCCGACAATGTACCAAATGCAACTCAAAGATTACCAGTGATGGATTGTTATTTGGCTCATAATTATTTTGATGCATCAAGTGCAGAAGATTTTGGTTAGTTAAGTTTATATATTTATTTACCTAATCAGAAAAAAAGATTTATGCGAAGATCACTCAAGTAAAAGGTAATTAACCTGTTTGCAGGATTTAAAAATCTAAAATTCAAATTGCAGCAACGTAAACCCTGCACTTGATTTTAGTCCGTGTAACGCACCAAAAAGCAAAGAAGAGTTGTTGGTGCATGCGTTAGATATGCCAGCAAGCAAATAAATCTTCTTTTCGTGTTTAAGCGGCACATGTGATGATTTATCAAAATATAGAAGATGATTTATGAAAGTGAAAAACATCGTTCCTTGATGTTTTCTAATTCGTCACATCTCTCTCTTCTTAATTTACGTGCACAACTTCTAATTTGTTTTTGTTTTTGGGATTTTGTTTTATTTTAATAGATATTTTTTTATTTAAATTATTTTATAGAAATAAAATTTGTTTTTATTTTAATTATTTAATATGTCAACTTTCATATTATTATTTATTTTATTTGAGATTATTTTAAAATTTATTTTATTTATGATTACATCCTATTTTTTTTTTTTACCTTGCAATATTTTTAAATTAATTTTTTTAAAATTTTATCCTTTAACATTGAATGATGCTTCTTAATTGAGCTCAAGTCTATGATTTATCAAATTGTGAATTTAGAAGATTAACCCATATTTAGAAGATTCACTTGAGTTTATTTATTTATTTTAATTCATGCTTTTTTAATTTTATTATTCAATATTTAATTTTAATTGGAGATTTAACTCTGATATTTTTTAATTTTTTTGTAGAATTTTTCACTAATTAAAAATGACACAAGTTATCTCAGGTTTTTTCATGTATTGTTCTTTGTTAAATTTATTTTTTAAAAAAAAATTTTGGTTTTGAATTAAATTAAACTAATTGTTTAAATATAAGCATGATATACTTACTTTATGATATTTTTGTTTGCTTAAATATAGCTTTATTGTCCCTTTTTTAATTGAATTGTTTATTTTAGCCTTTAATGTTTAGTTAATCAGAATTTTGTTTCAATTTGAATTCCATAAGATTATTACATTCTTCTACCCTATATCATGAATTTTACGGGTTAATCATAGCTAACCCGAGTTGAGCCAATATATTATCATCTTAATATTTTTTTTAAAAAAAAAATTCATTAAATATACCACCATCTCAATATTATGTATATTTTGAATTTTTTATTTTCTAATACCTTTACATTTTTTTTAAGTTAAAAAAAAATTGATGTCACCTACGGCCTAATACAGATCAAGAATCTAGGTACGTGAACTTGGACTGTTGCAACCAATATAGCTTGAACCAAAAAAAAATAAAAATTAGGGGATTGGCATCTTCCATGTGGGCAGCTCTGTTTGAACCTAACCAGAAAAAATCAAAGCCGCACAAGACAGTTGCCCCGCTAACAATTTTAATATTTTTGGCAGTCAGAAGTTAAATCCATTTCCTCTTCCTTTCTTTTGCCCATGTTGAACTGTCCACTAAACCAAATTCATGCCATTAATCCACATCTTAATACGGATTTACCTTCCTAGAGTTCTTTAGCATAAAAAACAACTGAGCGAACGGATTATTTAACAAAGAAGAATAATTTAACTACTGATTCAGACAATACTGAGAGAAAACAAAGAGGGAATTATATTAGCCTGCGGTGTGACCAGCAAAAAGTTCATCGTTTCCGCAGTATTAACAGACTCCGAAAACTGCTCAAAGTGGTTCATGTTACATTGATAGCAGAGATTAATGTTCTAAGAAACTAGAAGCACTAGAGATCAGGGCAAAGACACGATATAGTTTGAAGGACCAGACCTTTTCTGTCTTATTTATCATACGAACTTGCCTGATTTTGTTGCCTTTATAGCTTTATCAGTTGAAAGAACCCATCTCAAATCTAGATATCTCAAGGTAATAGCAAGCTTGAAAAGGATCTTTGATGAATGAAAAATTCTTTATCCGTTACCATCACCTCAGTACCAGAACCACCATATCATTTTTTTCATCTCTGTCACAACCTGGATGATCAAATAATTAACCTCCTGCTTTTTTAATGAAAGAAATATGTGAACTATGGCCCTTTAACCTCAACCCTCAATGCCCTCAATCTTCATCATGTGCTACCTTGAAAACGTCATCTCTATCTGCCTGTAGAACCAGTTGTTGATGACCTGTATCATGTCAACAATTCACATTTCCTTCCTCTTGCTCCTCCAACCATGTCTATTTCACTAACAACAGAAAAAACAACAAATACATTTCCCTTTCCACTGTAAATTTCATCTAGAATTTATTGCCACAGATCAACCATTTCCAGAATTCGAAATGCATAAATAACATATACAACTCACCATATATGTCAACAAGGAAAATGACATTCTTTGGAGTACTAACATAGCTATCCTATGGCCAGAGAATTTGTTAGATAGAGGGAAAGTAGGTTTGTTAAGAACTTGTACCATAAGACAGCAGTCTCACAAATCGAAGCATATGGTTGTGGGGAATCAGAATTTGTGTTTTGCGTATTTTTCCGTACTTCTTGAGAAACATTACTTGATGGCTTGGTTTTATCATGTCCTAATTGAAGGATGTCTTCAGATTCCCCCTGGGCTCCTGCCTATTAACCCAGATAATATACACTCACAAAACTTGGAACCGCGGATTGATTAGCCTTAACACGAATCAGTTTTTAAATATGTTAGACAACATAAACCTAGCCTCTAACAATGACTGCCAATACTGTGAGAACAATCCAAGTTCCCAAGGCATGCCAAAAGTCCAACCATGCACACAACAAATTCTGTACTTTTTTTCAGTCAAGATGGCTAAAAGGTTTTGAGAATCTACCTCCTTAAAGGTTTTAAGAATCTAAAAGCGCAGGCCTAATACAACAGACTGGCATGAATATCTAAATCATAGTTAATAATTTGACAGTTCCCCTAATCCAAGTTCAACATCCATATTATCATCCACAAAGTCATCATATGGAAAGAAAGTATATCTAGCAGTGCTGGTTGCAGCAACAACTGTCCAACAAAAGCAGAGTCAAAGATTTGGCA
>Ga0325402_1002333_pt1 | contig 16578 bp, 8 predicted proteins | sample PopdelMetagenome_22_FD_207212 | JGI IMG/M metagenome (GOLD analysis project Ga0325402, IMG submission 207212) | Populus deltoides microbial communities from Bellville, Georgia, United States - Xylem-PdKOR-R3 | ecosystem: Host-associated > Plants > Phyllosphere > Stem > Wood/Secondary xylem... | reverse complement strand
AGAAGCATTTAATATATAATTAAATTATATATATATATATATATATATATATATATATATATATATTAAAAGATCTAATTATCTCTGATCCACATGATAATGACAAGAAATCCAAAATGAAATGATGAAAGCGCACCAAGAAAGTTTAATTTTAAGGACCATTTAAGTCATTGTACTATGAGAAAAATTAAAAAGTTAAAAAAAAAAAAAAACCTCATATTTTGAGGATCATTATAGACCCATATTAAGGCCACAAGACTTCATTTATTTATTTTTAAAACTTTTAACATGAATTATTCATGTTAGGAATAATCACCTTCATACATCTATATGTGTATAAAAGGTCTTCCAAGAGCTTATCATATTTTTATCATATTAATGATGCATAAAGGGCTTTTATCCCTCATTTATATCATCATAAAAAAATAACTCACTAGTCCCTTCACTCCATCAAAACATCAAATTTTAGGGATTATAAATACCCCCATGAACCACTTAAATAAATGATTCACAATTTCTTTTCTCAAAGCATTCATACTTTAATTCACATAGTATTTATCATATCAAAACAAGAACAAACATTTGTTCTTAGAATTTAAAGTTCTTTCTTTTATTTACTACAATCTCTTATTTAAAGTCACTAAATTTAACATTGAACAATCTCTAAACCCCTTCAAAAAAGATTGTTTTGCAGATGTTGAGACTTCTATCACCAATCATACATTTCTTAAGCTCTAGAGAAGAACATATTGACATGAACATGTGATTAACCATTATCCAAACACCAAATAATATTTTTTTTTTAGTATATCAAATTTTAAATATCATCATTAACCATAATGGTTTAGAGTCTCCAGTCTCCACTATCAAATATCCTCATGAAAACAATGGGTCCTCACCATGTTAAATGAGTAGCCAATAACAGTCACTCATAAAAAAAATAGTATATTAGACTAGGAGTAAAGAACACCTTATATGAGGTCCATATATATGCTTCATTTTCTTCTAGCCTTGCAAGTTGCAAATACTAGTCTTAAAAACCCACCAAATTTGTCTAAAATTGCTGGCTAATGTCCATTATTAGTCTATCATTAATTATAAAATATACTAAAATGATTGGGTGCACCTCTCATTGTTTACCTGGACATAAATTATTATAGATTGAAGCAGTGTAATGACATAGTTGTCTTTGCCAAAAAAACTTATTAAACATGCAGTCGGGGTGATATTGTCTTTTTCATGAGATGTATTTGGTATTGAAAGAATGATTGAAGACAAAATGATCAGTTCGGATTTTGTTGGGGCATGGTAAGGCTGTCAGGCTCCATACATTGGGGCATGACATAACTGCTAGACACTTGGGTCATGCATGACTATCATACCCTAGGCACCTGGGTCAGGCAGAGCAGCCAGACCCCAAATGCTCGGGTCAGGTATGGTAGCCACGCCTAAGGCTTTAGGGTTTAGCGTCCAGATCCAAGGCTCTTAGGTTCGGCGTTGCACCCAGCCCAAGGCTCTTGGGTCTGGACTTGTAGACCAACCCAAGGCTCATAGGTCCAGCGTCCAAACCCAAGGCTTTTGGATCTGTCGTTTAAAAGAGGCCCAAGGCTCTTGGGTTTAACATTGCAACCAGATCCAGACCCACTTAAAACTTGGATCAGGTAGGTTTAATATTATTATTTGTATTATAAATATTATTATTTTTATTATAAATAATATTATTTTCACTTGTGGACTTTCTATTTGGTAATGATCATTTTCCTACTAGAATGTGACAGCTTGTTTTGGAAATTTTCTAGTTCTACAAGGATTTTTAATGGGCTGCAACATAAGTTTCAAGTGTAAAAGGATTCATTAATGTTCCAAAATCCGTTTTTTACAAGAATTTATTTTTCAACCTAGCAACACATGGAAAAAATGGCTGGTGGTATTTAATGATATATTAATTTCTAGGATCATAAACACCATTCTAGGTTATAAATAAGGCTTATATCATACTTGTATTATTTGATTTCTTCTTCTCTTCTCACAACAGCATATGGGATTAACTTATATGTTTTATTTTTATTATTTCAGTTATAGCCCAAGCCTTGTTGGGGCTTAATTAATACTTTGTTTTCAAGTAGGATCCAAAGCTTGTTTGGCAAGGTTTAGGCTTATTAGTATATGTTTTGGATCAGTTTTGTAAATGGGTTATTTCAGCTCATAAGGGTAAATCCATTAGGTTTGGTCAAATGCTTTGGTTTTGACCAAAACTCCAAAACAAACTCATATTTTTTTATTAAAAAAAAACCCAAATCGAAACAAATAAAAGAACAAAATCAATTGATTTGGTTTAGGTTTTATATTTTTAAAAGTTGAATAAGTCTAATTTAATTTAAGAGTATTTAGATGGGTTATTTTTTGCAATGAGCTCTCAGTTTATAAAAGTTTTTGTTTGATTTTTTTTTATTTCTAAAATCTGAAACAAAAGCAAACCAATTCTAAAGTTTTGACAAAATATTCCGAGTAATTCAATTGATTTGCCCAACCATAGTCTATTGCATGAAAATATTATTTCACAGTGTGTGATTATCTCATAATTATTATTAAAATCCTTATTCTAGAATTTGTTAGGAGTAACTGGAATCACCGAAAATGTAAATTTTCTTGGTAGAGCACATGTTCGTGGTTTTTGGAGCATGCCGAACATTGTGTTGCCCAGAACAGGTGCCTTTTTATCAGTTCATTGATTGTAACATAGAGGTATTTAACTTTCTTTTCAATTGAAGATTTTAGTAACAACTGGCTTACAAGTTAGTAACGAAATTGAAGATTCATAGATGTCATGGGTGGTGTTGCTCATCACTGGAATAATCGTTGCTGATTTATCCATTCAGTAACAAATAAGTTGAAGTATAAGATATGGATCATCATATTTCTTCACAATAGTTTGATGATTCCATTTTCACAGATTTCAAGCAAATCACATAGTAGTTTGCGTTCATGGATAACTTGATGATGAGAAGTCCTTCTTTCTCATGGTTAATGATTTTGCTAATTAACATCCGTGAGATGTGTGTTCTAATAGAAAGCATAGTAGCAAAATGAAAAAGGGCACTCGAAAAAAAAAAATTCATGAAATAAGTTTTGCCCATCTGAAAAGGATTTTATTCAAATTTTATTCAGGATCATAGGATGTATATATTGATGCGAGCTGCTAAAAGTGTAACTTTTCAAATAGTCAGCTCTTAGTTAGCTAAGCTCTTCTATTTTCCATACTTGGCCTTGTAGTCTTTCCAAAGCTGATCAACTTTCTTCCCTAGCAGATCAACAAAGTACTGAGCACTATAACCAGTCTTCATTTTCTTGTTAAGTTTAGCAACAAACCCATTTCTAAGACCATTACAGTAGTCCAGAAACTTAGCTGTAACATCATAACCTTGATCCCAACTGTCACCTTGCCCTGCTTGCACCCAATGGCTAGGTGCATAATTAGCCTTCAACCTTACAAAATCAGCAATCCCTTCAATTAGTCCTCCTGGTGCTTTTCCATTGCCATTCCATTGCCATATGTGTGCCATTTCATGGTAAAGCACCCCAGTGATTTCTCTTCTGACATCACCTGAATAGTTTCCTATATAATCGTTGCTAACATGGATTTCATTGTTGGTTGCATAGGCAACACCACCCATGACATCTATGAATAAGTTGACTGCTTGAACATCTTTTCTGCCGGCGGCATTGGATTGCTTTAAGGTTCTCCATATGAAATCTGTGGCAGATGCGAGTGTTTTCTTGCTGTAATCGACCCCGATGTCCCTGGTGAATCGGGCTCCACCAGCGGTTGCACTGGCTCTGTTGGTGACGGTGTAGTCCACTGCGGAAACGGTATTGATTGCTAGGAGTACTAGCAAAGAGAGGACATAAACATGGTGAAACATGGTCAAGAAAGTGGTAGTGAAACAGGTTTCTTATGGCTGTGTTTGATTTGCATAAGATATTTGCTGGTTTATGTAGATAGTTGGGATGCCCCAAGTGGTGATGCATTAACGTTGGAAGTTGGATGTGATGCAAGACAAATCAATAAAATAAAAACAATGAAAAAGGTAAGTGGCCCATGCCAACCATAATCTCATTTACCTTTTCCTTTACATCCTCATTTATCATATTGTTTTTCTTCCTTGTCAATGGAAAAAAAAACCCAGCACCGGTACTGTCATATTCTTTCCTTCTTTTATTAGCTCATCATGAGTGTATAAATCAAATGGTGGACTGGCTAGCAAGTGCTGCTGCTGCTGCTGCTGCTAGACCTCCCCTGAAAGAGAGATGACCTAATCTTTAATCATTGTGAAAGGGATGACACATGTTTATCAATTCAAAACTCCGTCTGCTAGATAAAAAGAAAGAAAATCCATCTGTACGTAATTATGAAAATACAGATGGATCTACCGTGGTGTGAATTAATGCACTAGCTAGTGATAATATTTTATAGTTTTTTTTATTTTATATATAAAATGTCCTTAATATTTCTCAAGTATTATCATTACATGGATGATCTTTAGAACATTAAAATGTGGGAGAGGATTTATGTCAAGTTCCTAAAATCTTTGGGAGGTCCATGTAACTTCACATACTTGTGGGAGATTATGGTAATAAAAATAAAAAGGCAAGTCATTAACTGGTTTAATAAACACAATTAATTTAATAATTAACATAATTAAAAAATAAGATATTGACAAGAAATAAAAAAAAATCCACTAATAATTCAATACAAAAAATGAACTCTTGTCAATATTATAAAAATATATCTTTACAATATTTATAAAAAGTCTTACTGATCTTATTTGTTAACAAAACAAAAATTAAATAAAAATGAAATAATTTCATAGAAAGAAAAATAAAAAAAAAATCTAAATCTCAATTTCTAGAAAATAAAATGTCAAATGAGAAAATTAAAAAGAAAACAATTTTAAAAAACATAAAAGAAATTTACCTGAGTTTATTCGAGCTAGCACACCAAGTTTATAACCTAGTTTCGAGAATGAGATAACCTTATGGAAAGCAAGTTGAATAAAATTATGAGGTTCAATTTTCAAATCAACCTTATAATGATGGGGCAAATGAAAAATAAAACAATGAAAAAAATAGGCCCATGTCAACCCTAGTAAACCTGTCTAATCCATACGACATAAAATTAAGATAACCTTATAAAAAAGAAAGTTTTTTTTAAAAAAATCAGTCTCTAACCAACCCAATACTGAGGGATGAAATTAAAAAAAATATAAAAAAGAACCTAAAAAGATTAAAGCCAACCGAGTCTAATCTTCAAAACTTGTGACACAAATCATGAGGTCGGATTACACCATAAAAGACAAACCAAAAAAATAACAACATCAAATTCCCAACCAACCAAAATAATTAAGAATAAAATTGAAAAATAAATTAAACAAAATAAAGATTTGAAAAGAATGAAGATCAAATTTGTCATAAGAAAATGAAATCAAATTATAAATGAAGAAATTGAAAAATAATTTCAATTAATAAAAGGATAAAAAAAATAAATAACAATCAAAAGAATGAGGACCAAACTTGATATAAAAATCAAATATTAATGGATAAAATTGAAAAAAATCAATAAATGATTCAAGATCAAATATATTACAATAAAAAAAATAAAGACCTAACGACCAAACTTCTTTGATTTTTTGCAGCGCTCAACGTGCTATTCGAGGAAGGGGAGAGAAAAAAGGGAGGAAGAAGAAATACACCGCTGGAGCTCAACCGCGCACATCTGGATGCATGCACCACACCACTATGATGGGGGCCGTGAGACCCATCAAATGCTACCTCGATAGGCAACATTTGAAGTCACCATGGCACCGCGCGCACCATCCAAAAGGCGTGGGCGGTGCCAACCTTTTTTATTTAAATTATATATATATATATATATATATATATATATATATATATATATATATATATATATCTCTAACCCCGCATGATAATTACAAGAAATCTAGAATGAAATGATGAAATTGCTCGTTCATGCAAAGCCAAGAAAGTTTAATTTTAAGCGGCATTTAAGTCATTGTACTATGAAAAAAATTAAAACTAAAAAAAATTTTCATGATCTGAGCATTGTTATAGACCCATATTAGGGCTATAAGGCCTTGTTTATTCATTCTTGAAATTTTTAACATGAATTATTCATGTTAGGAATAATCACATCCCTATATCTATAGGTGTTTAAAAAGTCTCTTAATTACTTACCATATTTTTAGCCCTCATTAATGTCATTAAGAAAAAATAACTTATTATTCCCTCCACTTCATTGAAACGTCAAATTTCAAAGATTATAAATACCCTCTAAACCATCTAGATAAATAGTTTATAATTTTTTTTTCTCCAAGCATTCATACTTTAATTCCCAAAATATTAATAATATCAAAGCAATTACAATCTTTTATTTAAAGTCACTAAATTTAACACTAACACTGTAGGGTCTCTAAACCCTATAAAAAAAAAATATATTGCAGGTGCTAGGATTTCTACCACCAATCACATATTTTCTAAGCTCTAAAAGAAAATTGACTTAAACATATTACTCACTGTCTAAACATTAAATAATATTATTTTTTAGTACATCAAATTTTAAAAAAAATCATCATTAACCACAATGGTTGAGAGTCTCCGGTTTCCACTATCAAATATCCTCGTGAAAACAATGGGTCCTCACCACGTTAAATGAGCAGCCAATCGCAGTCACTCTTATACGAAGGTCCACATATTCGCTTCATTTTCTTATGGCCTTGCAAGTTGCAAATACCAGTCTTAAAAACCCACCAAATTTGTCTAAAATTGCTGGCTAATGTCCATTATTAATCTGGCATTTTACATGCTAATTGTGCATTTTTATAGAAAAATTATAGTGGAGATGCAAGGATAGAAGTTATTGGAATTCTATTTGACAATGCTTCGGCAACAATAAAACATTTAGGAGTATTTGGCTCGGAGATATAGTGGTTTTTTTTCGTCGGATTCATATAAAAAGTATGTTTTTTTTTTTTTGTTTTTATAAGATATGATATATGATTTATACTTTACAAGAATGTATACCTACGAGGCAAACACAAATCTAGTGACCTTATCTAAGGCAGGGTGGGTTTTTACTCGGTGACAGATGACTTTTTTTCGATGTCATTCTCGGTCTCTAAACGGTTGAATCCTTCAAATTATCCTATTTTGCTGCATTTGCTGACTCAAACTGTGAAATGCATATGAGAATTGGTGGGTCTATTTTTTTCTTATTTTGCCTTTTGATGTGCAAAGCAGAAACATACCACAAAAAAAGACTTTTGAGCAATTCCCCATTAAAGTATGCAAGCAAAGAATGGATTAATGTATCATTGAACACTTTGAACTGATCCATTTACACTTGAATCTCAAGTTACAAAATTGGAAGAAAAAAAAAACAATCAATATATAACTCAGTTGTATCAGCCTTCCTGTATATTTTGACCACATGTGCATGACTTTGGTAACGTTTGGGAACGCGGCTGCGGCTGCGTTCCCAAAAAATTTGAAATTTTTTTTTTACTAAAATTTAATATGATTTGTATGTTTTGGATCATTTTGATGTGTTGATGTTAAAAATGATTTTTAAAAAATAAAAAAACATCATTGACATGCATTTTAGCATGAAAAGTTATTTGAAAAGTACTCACAAGCACACTGCCAAACGCGTTTTCACAGTTCACAGTTTCCTTGTTGGAGTCAGACTACCAGCATAGGTGTCTGGTTCTTTGTGAAGAAGTCAAACATGTGTAAGAAGACTACTTGACTGATATAAAACAAATGATGAAGCACCAGAATATTTGTTCTCAAATATCAGTGACCACGTCCGCGATTGCTTGGCCCCGAAAGAGCTTGCCTTATGCTAAGACTAACACCCTACACCGATTTCTTATATTGCCGCATTGCAATGGAAATTAAAAGCATCTTTTGTAGAGAGCACATCTCTATGTTCTCATGTTAGGCATCAGAAACCTGAAAAACCTTTCAAAAACTATGATCTTTCTAGTATTACTATAAGTTCGGAGACGTAGAATGCTGAGCTTGAACAACTATAATTCTTACAAAGCAAATTCTCTTAAAGGGTTAAGAATTCTCTTATATTTAAGTTGATGCAGGTAGAAGACGAGAATCTTGGGAGACTGTGTATAATTGTATTTAATTGCAAAGAATTTTCAAGTTCAAACAAGAGGAAGATGCTACTTTTCCTTAGGAACACGTGACTAAGAGGCATACTCTCGTTTAATGCATATGCATTTTTGTCCTCGTGATTAGTGACAAGTAATCGGATTCGACCAAAAAATAGTGCATTAGGATGTACCAACCAGTCTCGGGGGTATGAACCCCATCTAAGTTTCGATCAATCCAAGTGATTTCAACGACTCCCAATATCCGAGGGTGTTGGCATGTTTGGCCTCGTAGACACTCCGAATTCGATTGAAGATGGGTGTTTTAAACTTACTGAGTCATTAGAGCCCTTAAAGGCTTAAATCAATGACATTTGTTTTAGGAGAGCACAAATTAACAGAATAAATGCTCGGACAAGATTCATGATTTATTATGACTTTAGACTCATGTCTCTCCATATTTAACTTCAAAGAGATAATTCATCACCTGGCTAGCATCAAAACACCATTCGTTACTCGTATTGGTTCCTCCTATCATTGTTAAATCTATATATTTACTGACATAATGTTTTGTTGATATTTGTATTATTATTTTGTTGGTAATTAATTTATCAATGAAATCACCGACAAAAATCTCCATCAGTGAATCTTTCATCGGTAATTTAATCGAAAATTTTCAGAAAACCACCAAATAACACCGATGACTTTTCAATCCGTCGGTGATTTTGTCTGTAAAGAATAGTAATTAACAGTGCAATTAGAAAGTGAATAGTTCCAGAGCTCTCTGGAAAATACCGACCGAATTTTTCATTGGTGATTCTCTTTGTAATTGACATAATAAATAATGTTCATAGTTTACTAATGAATTTACCGACAGAATTTATCCCGCCGGTAATTCTGTTGGTATAAATGACATGTTATTCTTTTTTTTCTTTGTTTTAATTATTTTTTTCTCACTGTAATTCCTTCGGTATATACCGAGGGAATATTTCTGTCGGTAAAATCCCTTTTATTTTCTGGAAATATTCCCTCGATAGTTCCATTTGTATTTATCGATTTTCTGGTAGTGATATTCACACAACGAAAATTATGAAATAAAATTATTTAAGAGTCCGTAAAATCCTGTTAAATAGATCTAGAGTTATTTGGGATTTATTACATGAAGATCTAATCTTTTTTTGCTTTGAATAATTTTTTAAAGGCTGAGTTGTCACAAACCACAAGTCGTCTAATTGTCCGGTCTCCAATGTTAATCTACACGAATCACCTGTGAGAAATCTCCTAAATCCTTATTTAGAATAGATGAATTGTTATGCCTAGAGTGTTTATCTCTAATATCGTGTTTACGTGGTTTTTCTATCTAACAGACAATCACTTATTTTTTTCACTTACAAAATAACATGCTTAACTTTATATGGAATTCTAAAAGCCTATAAAAGAAAAAATATTTATTTGCTCCTTAAATAATACTCTAGATTCATTAATATAATATTATATGAATAATAAAAATAAATTAAGCATTTATTATTAATAAATATATATTTATATAAATATAATAATATCACGTGTTACAAGGTAAATTAAATTAACACCTCAATCACTTATTTCTATAAAATTTCAAGCGAATTCCTTTCTCATGATATTTGTATTTGGTCAGATCAAGCAGAGTCGGCCAGAACCTAAGGGTTATTTAGTCAATGATCCAAGTCCCACAATTAACAAAAGGCCTCAAGTTCGTGTTATAGTTTACGAGTCATTTTTAAAACAAACGCAAATGACCTTGGGTCCATGAGCCTAGCTTTTTTGGACAAGCCCATTTCCAGCTCTTCCTAGCTTTTTTTCTTACTTCTTTTGTGTTTGTTTTATTTTTTATTATTATTATTTAGTGTAGGGTTTTTTTTTAATTTTATTATTTAATATTGGATTGGTGGTGAATCAAAAAAAATTATTATATGATAAAATAAAAAATTTAATTCGATTCAATTGAGTCAATAACTTAAGTCGCAAATTTAACGGGTTGAATAAATATTAATTAAAGACATGGGTTGGGGTTTTTTTATTCTTCTTTTATATATCTTTTCGCCTTTTCTTTTTCAATTTTATCATTTACTGTGGAGTTATTACTAAATTTTATCATTCAATAATGAGTTAATAATAAATCAATTTTTAAATTTTTTATTATTTAATCAAATATAAAAAACTAATCAGACCTAGTAGAGTCTATAACTTGGATCGCAGCTTTAGTAGTTTATCTAAATATTAATCAAAGAGTCGAATCGAGATTTTTTTATTATTTTTTTATATTTATTAGCTTTTTTCAAATTCTATTATTTAATATGAGGTTTTTATTGAATTTTATCTTTTAATATTGGATTGATAGTAAATCAATTTTTATATTTTTATTATTTAATAAAATGAAAATATTAAATCAACCCAATAAATTTTATAACTATAATTACGAGTTTGACAATTGATTAAATATTAATTAAAAAATCAAGTCATAATTTTTTAAATTTAAATTATTATACCGAGTTTAATAACAATGCTACAAAACTTATAACCATTTTTATGTTCCAAAAAAAAAATTAAAGTCCAATCCGCAATGTACTAGTTTTAAGCGGTATTTGAAAGTATAGTAGATTTTAAAATATTTTATACTTAGAAGTGTATCAAAATAATATTATTTTATTTTTAAAAATATATATTTAATATTAACACATAAAATAATTCAAAAAACACAAAAAGAATTATATTAAAAAATATTCAAAATTTTTCAAGAACACAATCAACGGCATCATAAAACACCCTCCTTATACTGTACAATCAAGGTAAGCCTTCTTTTTTTCTTTTTTCTTTTTTCTTTTTTTTAAAGGCAAGCCTTCCTCTCTAACCACCGACCCCTCTACCTCAAGGTTTGAGAAGGTTTGAACTTCATACCACCAGTAAAGTTCCTATGTTTTTTATTTTTTACCCTTTACCTCACTAAAGAGGTCCAGAACCCTCGAAACCTTAGCAAACAGCGAATATGTTCATCAACTAATTTTAGGTTACATTAAAAATTAGACGTTCAATATAATTAAAAGAAACAGTTATACTAGCAACCATCCCTTCTTATCAGAATTCGCATTGATAACTGGTAAACCCTGGAAAATTTACAGGTGTAGGCCATGCTAGCAAGCATCTATGCCATAAAGGCCACATGCATCCTCCCACCCCAAAACGAGTAGAGAAGCATCCTCCTTTTTCCCTTCTCCACTTTTCATTACCCTTCCAAAACTTTCATCTAATTTACATAAAAAATGGGCAGCAAACTCTTTTCACCAGAAGTTCGATTTTTTTCCATCGTATAGGAGTCCTTTTGAACTTTACTTCCTATCTTTTTACCCTTTCTTGACCTTTTTCCAACTTTAGCTAGCTAGGATCTCAAAAACTTAACGGTTAGTTAGTATAGATTCACTGTTTACTTGATGAGAGTCAGTTCCCCATTGTAGCTGGTGACCAGAAATCAGCTCCATTGCTGTTTGCGACGGGTAGAGTGCAGTCCACGGAGACCAGACACAATCCCCTGCTCCTCAGATTCTTTAACGATTCCTCTCCTCCGTTTTCTCCGCCTTCCTAACATTGTTTAACCATAGTAAAAAAAACAACAGAAGCCATGTCAATACTAATAACAATTGACTCTTTACCGGAAAAACCAAAATTGTTTCCCCGTGGTCAAAATTTTTACTTTATCTGTGTAGTCTAGTCAATAATAAGTGGGACCTACGCAAGGTGGACCCACATGCTATGATGCTGATTCATATGGTCGTTTTCAAGAGAGCGGAAAACAGGACAAAGAAGTGATGTGTACTTTGGTACTTACAGGTAGGTTTTGCAGGTAAGGAGTGCACAGAACCTTAACCTGATCTTGTAGGAACCTGATGTATCCCATCGCTTCATGTAGCACTGATGCTGTGTCTGTCTGCAAAATTTCAATTCCCAATTACATCGTTGCTTAAGATGTTGGCAAAGCCAATCTTCATCACCCAACAAAGAAATTTAAAAGGACTCCCTATAAAGGTAGCAATTAAACTTGACCAGATTGAATATAGATAATTAGCTTAATTTTGTGTATTTTTGGACCTTGCCAAAGGGTGATACAAGCTCTTGCAATGCAGCGATTCTGTCTCCTAGCTTCTCTCTCTTCACCTATCATTAGAAAGAAATTGTTGATAAGTACCTTTCAGTCAAAAAGAAAAATATAGGCAACACGCATGCAGGTATGTCCTCGAAATTAAGAAAAACTATAAACCTTGACCTTTGCATTTGCAGTTGATCCGGGATTCTTAGTTTCGGTCCTTTTGCTGTTTCTCTGACTTAGAAAAGGAGTTTTGGCTACGGTGTTGGTGCACTTCATTGGTACTTCTTGGCCTGACCCGTTTCTTTTTCTCTGCGAAAGTAGCAAATATAAAGAAAAGACCACGAGAAGCCTCAAAGCAAATTAGGCAATTCAATCAGGCACTCACATTTGATTTGGAGATGGTACTGATTACATTAACACTGCTGCAGTTGTTGTTGCAAGATGAAGCAGAAGACGAGTCACTGCATGTGACCCCAGAGATTTGAGGTTGAGGGGCAGTTTTTGTTTCTTCTCTAAACATCACAATTTCACTTTCATTTCGATAATTGTATCCCCCAAAACAAAGCATTGTGGGAGACTTTTCAACGGAAGAGAAATGGAAAGCATGGGCTACATCAACACCCACAAAATCATCATCATTAGAGAAGAGCAATTCAGAGAAACTAGGAGGATTACCCTCTGGTACAAGATGATTCCCCTCGAAAAAACTCTCCCTCCCAGCCATCTAAAGCAAAGCCTAGAACCACAGAGACAGCGCGGAACAGATGGTGTCCCTCAATATTTTTCTTGTGAGTGTGGTGGTGTGGTCGATCACTGGTCAGGGGAGAAGAAAATAGGTAGCAACCGTTGCCTTAGCGAGAGTGAAGCGACTGCTGTGTTGTGTAGTATGGTAGTGAAGTTTGTGGGGGTAGGGGTACTTCCAAGATCGGCTTTGGGTTTTGGTGTGTTTCAGTCAAACACACCTAGCCCGAGAAAACCGTGGTTTAGTCCTCCAAAGCATTTGGTTTGGTTAAAAGCCAGTTAGAATTTCATATTTCATTGCTTGGCTCGGAGACCAGACGAGTCACGACCATTGAATGCCAGTGGCTATATTGAAACTGACTAGACATCATGCCGCGAAAAAGTAAAAAGCATAACGCCGCAAAAAAATTTCTTCCTCTAGCATCTCGGTACTCGTACAAGGTTAACACTTGAACTTTAAGAATAAAATGTGTAAGACGGGGTTAAGTGTTAAGCCTTTGATTTTCCCTTCACTCTTAAATAAATGCCAAACATGCTTGAAAGGTGTTTGAAAATGAATTTTAATTTATTTTTTATTAAAAAAATTTTAAAAAAATTAATTAATATTTTTAGAATTTTTTATATATTAATGTTAAAAATAATTTTAAAAATATTATCTTATTATTTTTTTGAATAAAAAAATACTTTAAAAAATAATTGTTATCATATTTTTAAATACCATCTCAATAAAAATAAAAGAGATATTAATCCATTAACATTTATTTTTCTCTTAATTTAAAACCAAACACAAATCTTAGCATGTAGTTTTACTTTACTTAGCACAAATTTAAGCAACTGAGGATTATATATATGAATGGCAATCTTACAAATTATTTCGCTCTTGTAATTGGAACATCTTAGAATATTATCAACTAGAAAAGATTTTTTAAACAAAAAAATCTCATGTCTTTCAAATAATTTGAGGAGATATCTGTAAGATAGTGTTTAGTTATTGTTACAAGATAAAAAAAGACAAAGACAATACAGATAAAAATATGTTTGGTTGAGGAGATAAAAACATAAAAATAAATTTGTCTTTCAAATAATTTTGGAGTAAGTTTATGTACTTCAAAAACATGAGGAACAGATGCAACATGTTTTTAAAAACAATATTTATCATTTTATATTTCTAAAATATCATTGTAAAAAACTCTAAATTCTCAAATTATCGAACTAAGACATGTAATGATAAAAATAATTATTATCATAGATTTAAAACTCAACTCGAGGGTCAATATCAGGTCACTGGTTGAGGCTCGGGTCACGGGTCGGGTTGACCCGGGTCAGCTAAAGAATAAAAATGATTATTATTATAATTTTAAAACCTTATTCAGGTGCCGACCAGGGCAAGGCCCGGGTCACGCTTAAAGTTGACCATTGACCCGTGTCAACGCAAAGACAAAATAGTTATTATCATAGTTTTAAAACCTGACTCGAGCTAAGGCCCGAGTCATATGCCAGAATGATCAATATAAAATAAAAGTGGTTATTATCATAGTTATAAAACTTAATTCAGGGGTCAACTTGTCAAATCAGTCCTAGTATTTAACCAGGTCAGGTCGAGTCATTCATTCTTTTTTCTCTCTTTAAATTCAAGCCAATCTAGATCTCAAATCAACTTATCAAATCAGTCATGGTTCTATAACTAAGGTTATTACAATATTATTCATTTCAATACTCAAATAAATTAAAGTAAAAAAAATATCTAATTTTTTTTTAATACATAAGTTTGACAACAATACTTATTAAAAATAAAATAGACTTTTTTACATTTTATTATGTTTTATACATCATAACCAAACATGATACAGAGACAATCATTTTATCTTATTTATCACTACCAAACATAGTTTCGTCTCTATCTTTTTTTAATCTTGTCTCCTCTATATCCATCTCTTCTGTCTAGAGACAGTAACCAAATGCAACCTAAGAAATTCTTATGGATAAAAAAATGTGAATGCTTGATGTTGATCCAATCCAAAACCAAACTGGAAAAGAATTTATTATAAGATGTAAAAGTAGATTAAAGATGTTCTAATGACCAAAACTAAAGCTAAATAATTTGTGTTAGTAGTTATTTAATGTCAATGTTATATGGTTCTTTTTAACAATGAGCTCAATGATAATTTCATCATTTAAATGGAAAGACTGACAATAAAATGGGTTAAAATGAAGCGCACATGTGAATGTGAGTGAAATTGAAGATGTTGGACACTTTGTTGGGCTAAACAAAAAGACACGTAAAATTATGAAAGATAGGGCACGTGAGTACAACTTTTCATTGTTTTTGCAAAACTAACATAAGACTATCTATGGTTGATGTACTAATGGACCAACAAGATGCCATCATGAAAGATCACTAACGAAAGATTGTTGGGAGTTTTTTGTGAACTTAGCACAATAAGAAAAAAAAATTGGTAAAAAAGCACATGTAAAAAAATATTTAGAAATCCACAACATTTGATCAAGTCGTAGATAGTATATGCGACATGAGAGTAGCAAATAACATCTACAAAATGAGGTTTGTATTCATTATTTGTGACTCAACTAAACGACATGTCCTGAGATCATTTTTTTTTACTATCAACTTCCAACCCAAAAAAACCACAATTTCTATAATTCAAGTAATCAATTTTCCAGCATCAAAACATAATTCACATAAGCAGCACATAACATCTTCAATCATAAGTACTAAAATTATACAAAAAATTAACATAACATAACATTATATTAAAATTAAACTAACTATGGATCTATTCATATTTCTCATAATATATAATAACACGTAATTATATCCAATAATCACCCTAACTCATGGAAGGACAAGCACTCTTGGATGGGTCTAAAGCGTCATCCCAACTTGTTCAACTCGAGAACGGATCTGTAATATCAATATAGATGTGAGGAGAACCAATATCACTCCAACGTATGGATGGACCTAGAATTCTCATGGATGGGCCTGAGATGATCGTGGGTGGACCTTAAATGCTTGTGGACAAACAAGCATCCCTAATCCCTACCTCGATCTTCCGTTAATACCACTCTAAGATGCTCAACCTCTTGAAATCCATCACAATATAAATTAAGCGCAGTGTTGACCACAATTCATCATATCTCATTGACACCTTCACAAATAGTCATTGTTGCTTTATGAGCTTTCCATACCAACTAATGAATATATATATATATATATATATATATATATATATATATATAACTAATTAGTAGTTATTATCAATAATAACATTAACAATATTTAATAAATGTTGTATATTAAACAATATTATATACCAATCAATTCTTTATCGAATATTGGAGCACATAATGCATTGGATTGCATGGATGCCTCAGGAAACACAATCAGGTAGGTGTAATAAAACAACACATATTGGATAAATAATATCTTATGTAGATATCTACATCAATCGTCGAATGTCGCTCCTTAAAAACACAATCTCTACCAACATTCCAAAGATCGAGGTAAGATGTATGAGTCAC
>Ga0325402_1002330_pt1 | contig 16585 bp, 15 predicted proteins | sample PopdelMetagenome_22_FD_207212 | JGI IMG/M metagenome (GOLD analysis project Ga0325402, IMG submission 207212) | Populus deltoides microbial communities from Bellville, Georgia, United States - Xylem-PdKOR-R3 | ecosystem: Host-associated > Plants > Phyllosphere > Stem > Wood/Secondary xylem... | reverse complement strand
GTTTTAAAATAAATTTATGTCAATTTAAAGTATAAATTAATAACAGGTAAACATATTTTTTCTACCTCGAGATAGAAATTAAATGCTATTTAAAAAACTAATTATTATTACTTAATGGTAATTAATGTTGTAGTAGTAATTAGTGAAATTCTCATATCAAATTTTTAATCTAACCATAGAAGTGATTAGATTAAAAATTAGAAATTAAAGATTATCTAATTATTAGTGTTTATATATATATATATATATATATATATATATATATATACATATACACACCGATTAATTTATTCATCATTACAAAATTTTAAATTATTTAATTCGAACAACATTTAACTACCATAACCTTACAATAACTAACTCCATGATAATGGAAAAAATTAAGATAGATTAGGAAGTTAATTCATTCTATGTCTTCGTGCCACAACCTTGAAAAGTTGATTACGTAGATAGTTTTCCACATTATTTTGGTTATTAATACACTTTATTTAGTATATATGAAAGAAGTTTTGCCAAATGAAATTGTTGAAAAGTGGGATTGAACGTGACAGGTGGAGCAAAGAACGGAAAGAAAAGTGGGTATTTCTTTTAATTAAGTTTTTATTACCCAAAAATCATGGCCTTAATCTCACAAATTTTTTCTCTTCTTGCGCGTAATTCTTTCACTTTTCGTGTTTTTGATGGGACACAAAGGATGGCATAGGTTCTTACATGTGCCTCACAATTAATGCAATGGAAACAGTATACTTTTTATTTCCTTTGTTCCCATTTGAAATCGCATTAGCTTTTAGGTTTTTTTTGTCTAAATTATTCTTTATTCTTGAGTTCTGAAAGCAATTACATTGGAGTTCTTTTTTTGTTTGAAATCCTAAATAAAAAAAATAAAAAATAGTGTTTTGTATAAAAAAAAAAGGGTTAACGGCAAACTCTCTTGGCAACATATAAATAATTATGTAGACTATACTACACAAAATAACTTTATATAAAATAATTATGATATTTTATATAAAAGAACACATTCCATAATATCTTATAGCATTGTCCATTAACTCTTGTTAACCAATATTGTTTCATTGAAACATCCAGGATGTCATAGGATATGAAGAGGTAATTCGGGGGAACATTGACAAAGAAGTAGACAAGTGGACATCAGTCAATCAGCTATAAGGTCCACTTTCTGTTAAGTTTTGATCTGGCTTGGTTTTTGCTCTATCTATGAATATCTTTGCTTTGAACAGTTGTTGGTTAGGTATGTCTAACAAACGATATTCCATCCAAAATAGGTTGTTCAATAGTAATGTTGATGTCTGTTTTCTATTAAAAACAAAAAAAAGATAACTGCTGCGATTCCTTCATCAGAAATTTATGGAATAATGTAACTGTTAAATGGGCTTTTCTAGAATCTGTAGGCAAATAAGGAGGGATCATAGTGATGTGGGACATCTCTATCTTTGAGGTCAATTCCATAGAATTTGGGGGGCAGTGGATCAACTTATGCGACAAACATGTTAATTCTTTCTTTAACTGCATGGTAGTTGGTGTATATGTTGCATCTTCTATGCAAGATCGTGCTAAGCTATGAGAAGACATCACCACTCCGAAGTTTGCCTCCAAATTACCAATGGTGGTGATAGGTGACTTCAATGAAACCCTACATGCTCATGAGAGAAGTAGCATCTACTTTAATCATTTAAGGTCAACTTCGCTCCGCAATTTCTTGTCCAATTGTGATCTGATTGAATTCAAACTGCAGAGCCATCATTTCACTTGGTTTAGGGGGGCCTCCATGAGTCGCATCGACAGGGCTTTTGCATCTCCAGAATTCCATCTTCAGTTTCATTCTTATCACTCTACCGCTACCTTAGAGGGATGTTTGATCATTGTCAACTACTTCTTTAGACATCAAAGGAAGATTGGGGGTGGAAGCCTTTCTGCTTCATAAACTGCTGGTTGTCACACCCTTCCTTTTCAGCTGATTTTGAAGTCTTTTGGTTTGATAGCTGTAAGGAATTTCCAAGTGACTATAGATTGGTAAAGAAACTAGGAACTCTTGGAAAAAACTGAGACAATGGAACAAATCCACTTTCGGTAATCAAAACTCAAAACTTGCAAACATTCAGAACTCCATCACAACCATCGAAGATTTAAGCGAGGTGCGCCTCCTATCTGAGACTAAAAAAACAAAGCTCAAGAATATGAACTCTGAGCTTTGGGAGGTTAGCAGGAAGGTTGAGGATATTTGGAGGCAGAAATCCTGCCAAAACTAGTGCAAAACGAGGGATAAGAACACCCGTTTCTTCCACCTTTCAGCAAGTTTGAGGAATGGCCGCAACCACATCAGCAAGATTGAGCAGAATGACAGAATTTTAGTCTCTCTAAATGGCATCAAAGAGGGCACTATCAACTACTTCTTAACTCTGTTTGCCAAGCCAAAATTCAGAAGAATTGAAATGGGAGGCTTGGGGTTCTCCAAAATTTCAAAAGCAAGATCAGTTTGGTTAGCTTACCTTAGGTAGGGTGTAGTTGGGGTGCTAATACATTCTCTTTACACAACCAGTCTCCATACCCGATCTCTGAGACCAGTTTGGGTTCTTAGTGATCAGAATACTAGGTGGCGACCCCCAGTCCATATTTTACTGATAAGAGACAAGAATTCCTTGTCTCTCCACATTTGCTAGATAGACCATGATATTTTTCCTTGAGAGGGTGGACGATCGCCGCGACGCCACACACGTGTGACACTACCATGTGCTATATGGGTTTTGGCTCTCATTGGAGGAAATTGATTTTCTATACTACATGTCCGTTTTTCCTATGCCAAAGGGCATTACAAAAGCCATATCCTCCATCAACCGCTGTTTTCTCTAGAAGGGCACCTCAAATTCATATGGTATCTGTAAGGTCACTTGACACAAGGTAATCAAGAGTAAACCCCTTGGAGGTCTCGGGCTGGGATTTCTTCACAGTAAAAATTTGGCTCTGCTGTTTAAATGGTTTTGGAACCTTGATAAAGGAGTGGCAGGAGGTTGGCAAGAACTTATCCTATAAAAGTATCGACCTCATTTTTCAAATGGTCTTCCTGTGTTTGCAGGTTCTTTATCTCCAACTTGGCATCCCATGGTATCAACAATCTTTTTAAATCATAACATAGCCACTCCTCTCCAATTCAATATCAGGTTCAAGGTGGGTGATGGGAGAAACATCAGGTTCTGGACCGATTCCTAGCTAGGCTCCACAGCCCCTCTCCAGTTCATGTTTCCCAGGCTTTACAACCTCTCCAAGTAGGAATCATTAAGCCTTACAGAAGTTCATAGCCCAACTGATACCTCGCTCAACCTATCTTGGAGAAGACCCCTTCAGTCCCGTGAGCTCTGCAAGCGAGAGAGCTTGATAGCAGAAGTGGAATGTGGTCTGGTCTTTTTTGATGGTGAAGACAACATAATATGGAAATTTCACAGCTCCGACGTTTACTCAGTTTTCTTAGGATGCCATCTTTTTTATAGTCTTATTGTTTCAGAAAATAATCACTCCCCTGCTCTGCTTTGGAAAGGGTTTGCGCCTCCAAATGTAGAAGTGTTCATGTGGCTTCTTCTAAAAGTAAAAAGGGCTTCTTAGCTGAGAGGAGGATTATCAATTATGAGGAATCTCTTTGCCCTTTCTGCTGCAAGGAGATTGAGACTATACATCATCTTTTCCATCTTTGTCCTACGTCATAGACTCTTCAGTTGGTTTGGGTGTTTAGGCTGTCTACCAAAAGACCCAAATCATAACCTTCAGGAAAGGTCTGGCCTGGTAAAAGGAAAATTTCAGTGTCAAGTCATTACCCTTCTCTGTAAAGGATTGTACTAGTTAATATGGATAACATGCAACCATCTAATCTTTGAGTCCAAAACTCCAGAATGGGATGTGATTACTAGTTGCGGCAATCATTGCCTCGCTTACTTTATTTTTTCGGATCCCCCCCTGTAATCTCCCTTATCTTGCAGCCCTCATTTCCTTAATGGGGACGCTTTATTTATAATATTCTCAATTACTATATATAAAAAAAAACATTTGTTGTTCTTTTTTTCTTATGTCCCAAATATACTTAAAAACACTAACAAGAGGCCAAACATAAGGAAATAGATAATAATTTTGCAAATCCATTGGTTTCTGTTTTAAACTAGCAAAACAAGGCAGCATATTCTACTTCAACTTTACATTTTGCATATGGAAGTTGGGTTGTAAGTCTATGGGTTGGAAGTTGGGACCGAACCAATCAATAGCCAATGAGCATATTTGCGGCCTTCACTATCCATTTTAATTTCTCCTTATCGCCATGCATGTTTCCTTAGCCAATGATGCTCAGGACAGGTTCTGAATATTAATTAGTATATATCCTCCTGACCTTGAGCTATCAGAATTTACTAAATATTATTTAACAACAAGCAGTACAGCACAGTAATCCTATCATATCTCGTCTGCATCTTAGATTAATTTCCATGATCGTTCGTCAGTACCCTTTGAAGATGAGATCATATATACTACATTTAAATTTTGGAATAATTAAGGTTGTTGTGCAATCACATACATAGTTCAGAAACCAAAATTCCTGTCTGATCAGCCTGAACAATAGACGGACAAGGAATGGCCTTTTGGTGTGTTTTTAGTGCATGTCTTCAAAACACACACACAAACGCATGCATTCACAGCAATGCTTGATGTGTGAAAGGCGCTGGACGTAGCTTACTCGATGTTCATGTATCAACCTTTTTTGAAGACTAACCACTTGTAAAGCATGTGCGTAGCCACTTTTAATTCGGTCCCTGTTCTTGCCTAACTTTAATATATCAATCCAAAATGACTTAACCTAGGAGGTCAAGAGATCAGTAACGTGATTATCATGTTCATGTCAATTTCTCTTGTCAAATTAATATAGCTGATTCAGACTTGAAACTGTTTTCAACTAACTCAGAGTGACAAGTAACCTCCCCATGGATCGGAGCAGGCCAACCTATGTAACAAGCTTTCCACATGGGGTTTCTTGTCTTGTGTCCAATATCGAAGACGGTAAAAAAGAGAAATCAAAGTTCGCATCTTATCTTGACTCCACTTATATTTGTTCCCATAACTGTCAAATTCTTGTTCAGACTTTAAAAGATATTAGCTAACTTCATTAGTTTTATGTGATTTGTAGAGTGATAAGACTTGAAATACTAAAAAGCATAGTTATATAACCAAATTGGGTTTTATTTGAATCAATTTTTTTTATCAATGTTGTTTTTTATTTTAAATATTTTGATTTTAAAAAACAAAATTCTTGAAGCGATATTAAGTACTTGCCAGCTCTTAGGCCAACTGATCTTTTTTTTTTATCACTCTACAAAAAACAATATTTTTTTATCAATGTTGTTTTTTATTTTAAATATTTTGATCCAAGTCTCGAATAATTAAGTCATGGTGTGAATTGGGTTTTCTAACCATGCTAAGAAGTTTGATCATCCGTTAAATTAAAAATAAAAAGTGTTGTTTTTTGCCTTTTCAAATGTAATCGATATAGCATGGTAGAAATGATTAATGGATTTCGAACAATGATCCATCCAGATTTGGGTAACTAATTAGCTCAACAAAATCAATGGGGGATAAGTGCAGAGTGAAATCAGTTAGGTTTCGGGCACAAAGTCAGGCAATTTTCGAAGACTCCGTCTTACATCATGAAAAATTGAAATGGCTCACGCATATTTGAGGCCTTATCCATCTCTCGTTTCTTTTCTAATAATAATAAAAAAAGAGTGAAAGCAATCGAACGTCGATTCATACAGAAAAAGTCTATAATTGAATAGTTAAATAAACTTTAACAGTATAAATGCTCGCCAAATAAACTTTCAAGGATCGGTTGCTGATGAATTAAATTGTTCGTGCATGTTCTTCCATGTATAAATGTATGCCTCATCAATATGTGTGTGTAAATGAAATACCGACATTTTAATTCACATGCATGAATCTCATTTTTTACTAGACATTTGAAGAAGAAATCCCCATGTGGTGAACTTGAATGATTATACAAGTCGATCACTCCTCATCTTCTTGATCACAAATTTAAAGGAGCTGAAGCCCTAGAGTCCAATTTCTTCGGCTTAACCCATATGTTAAAGTCTCTTTATATTAATGGTACGTAATCTCAGCATGAACTTGGACCTGCATCGATTTGCCATCATATATATGCTACAGGGAACTATTTATGCCCACATAAATATTTGGTTATTAGCACATATACAGACATACATAGATTGAACATATTTAGTTTATGGGGGTGTATTCTTAAAATGATTAAAAAAAATTGATTAATTAATAAATATAACTGAGGATACCCATTATCGTTAAAACCATATATAAAAATATATATTAGAGTTAGCTGGCTCAATATTACCTCCTATCCTAAATAACTTGGGAAAAATTATAACCTCCTCCTCCTCCTCCTCTTCTTCTTTTTTTTTCAATTAATATTATTATTATTATTATTATTATTATTATTATTATTATTATTTTCTTTTTTATTTTGCTTCCTTTTTTCTTTTAATTTCAATTTTAATTTAACGTATAAAGTAAAATCATAACATCTTATATTATTGAAATCAAAATACTTGTATTCTATAGGTCCTGTTTGCTTGCTGAAAAGTAATTTTTTTTTAGAGTGATTTTCATGGAAAGTAATTTTTTTTTTATGTTTTGCACTGTCATAAAAAATAAGCAGAAAAATATTTTTCAGTGTTTGGTTATGCCATGAAAAATAAGTTAGAAAATAATTTATTTATGTTTTAATTTTTTTAAGTTTATTAAAAGAATGAAGACCAAACCTAACATATGAAAAACTTGAAGGATAATGAAATTGAAAAAATAAATTTTAATTTCATAAACTATTTCAAATAAAATAAATAATAAAAAAAAATAGAATCAAATCTGACAAATAAAAAAAGTTAGAAGATGATAAAATTAAAAAAATCTAATTTTATAAATTATTTTAAATAAAATAAATACCAATTGAATTACATTGAAAGATTGAATTTATGTAAAATGTGATAGATTGCCTAATGACAACAACCCTTCCTTTATATTTATATCTTTAGGGTTGTGTACAATACAAGAGTGGTATGTACTACACATGATAACTATTCTTATATAAGATATTTACATATATATAAGACTCTTTCCATAATATGCCATGTCAAGATGAAGGTGGAGACTCCACCCGAAGCTTGGATAAAAAATAAGCAAACGAAACTGGAGGGGGAGGCTTGGTAAGGACATCGGCTAGTTGGTCATTGGAAGAGATGAATTGTACTTAAATTTCTTTCATAGCAATGCGATCACAAACGAAGTGATAATCAACTTCAACATATTTAGTATGAGCGTGAAACACTGGATTGACAGGTAAGAAAGTTGCCCATAAATTATCACACCATAACGTAGTGCTGGATGAAGACGGAAATCGTAGTTCTAACAATAAAAAGTGAATCCAAAAGATTTCAGCAATACCATCACCTAAGGCTTTGTATTCAGCTTTCGTAGAAGATCTAGCAACAGTGTGTTGTTTCCTCGATTTCCAGGAAATAGGAGTAAAAACTAAGATACACGAGATAACTACCTGTCGATTTTTGATCATCAATACTGCCAGCCCAATCAGCATCAGTAAAGCCATGAAGAGACAAGGAGGAGTCCCGAGTAATGTGCAGACCATAGGAGGTTGAAGCTTGAAGGTAACGTAAGATGTGTTTAACTGTAGCCCAATGGTCCTCAGTAGGAGCATGCATAAACTAACACACCTTGTTGACTGTATAACAAATATCAGGTCTAGTGAAAGTAACGTACTGTAGAGCACCAACAATCTGTCTATAACATGTTGGGGTAGAGTAAATAGTACCAAGCACGAATCCCAACTTAGACGAGGGAGACAATAGAGTGTCAACCGGTTTGTAAGAAGTCATACCTGCTCGTTGGATAATGTCTAGCGTATACTTGTGTTGAATGAGTAAGAGACCCATAAAAGTATATTTAACTTCTATTCCCAGAAAGAAATGAGCAGAACCTAAGTCCCAAAGCTTAAACTCTGAACTCAGCAGAGTAATCAATTGGTGAAGCAAGGCTAAGTCACTCCCAATTAACAGAATATCATCAATATACACAAGCAAATAAATCATTGCACCACTAAAAGAGAAAATAAACAGAGAAGTATCAACCCTAGATGCCTAAAATCCAAATGAAGATGAGAAACTCACTTAACAAGTTGTACCATGCTCGAGGTGTTTGTTTCAAACCATATAAGGATTTATAAAGACGACATACATGAGATGGAAGTGTAGGATCAACAAAGCCAGATGGTTGTGCCATGTACACTTCTTTCTAAAGAATGTCATTCAAGAAGGCATTATTGACATCCAACTGATAAATTTTCCAACCATAAGTGACAACAATCGTGATCACAAGTCGAACCGATGTAGCCTTAACCACCGGACTAAATGTCTCCAAATAATCATTCCCCTCTTGGTGCGTGAAACCACGGGCAACCAACCATGCTTTATATCTGTCAACTCGACCATCGGTGTGCCATTTAATCTTATAAACCCACTGACTGCCTACCGCATTCATGGACGGATGGAAGGGCACCAGCGACCAACTATGATTACAATGAAGTGCCCGAATTTCCTCTTGCATAGCATTATGCTAAATCAAGTATCGGTTGGTATCCTTAAAAGAAAATGGTTCCTGGTGAGGTAGAGAAGCCACCCAGGAGGCAAAGGAAACACTAAAGTTTGTTGTCTTGGATACATGTGGGCGAAGTACCTTGGAATGGGTGTGGGCAACTAAAGGGGGAGTGGAAGATTCACTGGCCGTGGCTTGCTGAAGAGAGAATTGAGACAAATGAACATATAAGTTAGGTCCAGGAGGGGAAACAGAGGAAGAACCTGGCAATGAGGAGCTCAATATAGGACCAGGCCGACAAGGGGAAACAACATGTGAAACAGCAGGGGTAATGTCCACAATCTGTTCACTCTTGGGGAGAATAGCAAGGGAGCTAGCAAGTGAAACAACAGGGGTTACGTCCACACTCTGTTCACTCTTGATGGGAACAGCATGGGAGAAAGACAAGTTTAAACCTGTACCTGAGGAATGATCATGACAGTGATATGCAGGTAATGGTAAGGGAGCCTAAATGTTTGTGTTATGTGCAGGGGGCGTCGAGTGAGTGTCTCGATAAGGTGGTGGGATGGGTTGTAAAGTAGCAGTATAAGTTGTATGGGTGGAGCTACAATCTGTTCAGATTTGTCAAGAGGAAAAACTGTTTCATGAAACTAAACATTACAAGCAAGATAAATACGATTTGACGATAAATCAACACATCGATACCCTAAATGAGAGTTGTTATATCCTAGAAAGATACAAGGAGATGAGCAAAAATCTAACTTATGAGCATTGTATGGATGAAGAAATGGAAAACAGAGATACCTGAAAGTACATAGAAAAGTATAATCAGGAGTCGATTGTAAAAGACATTCAAACGGTGATTTATGATTAAGAACATGAGTTGGCATATGGTTAATCAAATACACTGAACTTTCAAATACATAACTCCAGTATTTTAATGGAGCTTTACATTGGCCAAGAAAAGTGAGCCCAATTTCAATAATATATCGATGACGATGTTCAACCATTCCATTTGTTCATGAGTATGCAGACAGATTACATGATGATGAATACCAATTGTTTTAAAATACGTATTAAGTTTTTAATATTCACCACTCCAATCTGTTTGAACAGACTTAATTTTTAAAGAAAATTGGCGCTCAACAAGCGCCTGAAATTGATAAAATATAGCAAACACATCAAATTTTGAAACCAAAGGATAAAACTAAATAAATTTTGTATGGGCATCCACAAAAATAACAAAATAGCGAAAACCATCAGATAACAACAAAGGGGAAAGACCCCAAACATCACTAAAAATCAGGTCAAGAGGAGCTTGAGTTTGATGACCCGTAGTTTTTAAAGTCAGACGAGATGATTTTTCCAAAGGGCATGCTGAACAATTAAAATTAAATTGTTTTGACATACAGGACACCTGTTTAGTTGACGCTAGAAAATGCAAAATGCATGGACTGGGATGTCTAAGTCGACGATGCCACACATTAGTAGAAGTAGAGAGACATGTAGATGAGAAAACTTGAGGCAACGACATTGCAGACAACTCGGATAAAATATATAGATCATCTCTACTCTGACCAGAAAGAAGCACCTCCTTTGTCATGAGGTCCTTAACATAAAATAGAAAGGGGTGAAATTCAAAAAACACGTTATTCTCAAGATAAAACTTTAGAACAGAAAGTAGGGGTTTTTTAATGTCAGGCACATGTAAAATATTGGATAAGGTAAACGTGTGTTTGGGTGAATGAATTTTAGAGTGAGCAATATTAGAAATAGTAAGGCCCATACCATCGCCAACATGTAAATGATCATTACCACGATAAGGTTCTGAGCTCGTCATACTCACAAGGTTCGATGTCACATGATGATTTGCATCAGTATCAGGAAACCAAGTAACAAAAGCAGTTATAGGAGCATTGTTAAATGCTAAATTGGCATTAGCTTGTAGATTATGAGTAGCCAATTAAAAGCATTGTTGGGCGGTATGTCCATAGTCATAAACACAACTGACACTTTACAGTTCCGTTATAGCCTCCAAATCAGTTTCCTTGCTGCCTAAACTGCTGACCAGAACCAGATGAGAAACGGTTGTGGTGCTGTCCAAATTGCTGACATGAAGCATAACTATAGCCATGATTCCTATAATTATAGCTACGATTACTTTGTCTCCAACCCCCACGAAATCAGCCCCTTTGTCCAGTACTGGTAGGGGTGAGCAAAAAAACCGATTAAACCGAGAAAACCGGAAAAAAATAACCAAAAAAACCGAACCGTGAAAAAAAACCGATTAAAATTTTAAAAAAACTGACCAGTTCGGTTCGATTTTGGTTTTATAAGCCTGAAACTGAAAAAACCAAACCGAACCAAACCCAAACTGAAAAAACAGGAAAAAAATCAAGCCAAACCAGAAAAAAAACCGAGCCAAACCGAAAAAACCAAGCCAAACCGGTTTAAACCGGTTTTTGTTCTAAAAAACCGAACCAAACTGAACAAAAACTGGTTTGTTTGAACCGGTTTCTGTTCGGTTTTGTTTTTTTTTAAATTTGGTTTGGTTATTTTTTTTATAAAAACCGAATCGAACCGAAAATGATCACCCCTAATTACTGGAACCAAACTGATGCTGCCCAAAGAATGCAGATGCTGCTGTGAAGGAGTTGGGAACAGAGGAGCTGTTATAGTTGATGAAGAGAAGCCTTGTAGAGAAATTCATGTGTGAGGAGGTGGTTATGGAGGTCAGTGTAAGAGATGGGATCGACCTTAGTGGACAAGCTGGTTACAAGATCCTTAAAATCGCTTCGTAACCCCCAAAATACATACCAATTAAACTCTGCCATGGAGATTGGTCTACCAACAGCAGCAAGTTCATCAAACAAGGCCTTGGCCTTCTGCAAATAAGTGTTGATAGAGTCATCATTCTGTCGTAAATCTTGGAATGCACCGTGGAGTTGCATAATTCACGAGTTGGAAGGAGAAGCAAAGGTAGTTTCCAGCGTTGTCCAGATGTCGTGAGAAGTTTTACAATCCATAACTAGATGCAGAACTTCCGTAGAGAGCAAGGATAAAAGAGCATTCATGATTAAGTGGTCTTGTTGTTTTCATGATAAATATGAAGGATTGATCGATGGTAAGGATGTGGCAGTAGATATAAGATGAGAAGGAGGCCATGGTGAGGTGCCATCAACAAAGAAGTGCATGCCTTGACCCAAAAGAAAAGGTTTCATCTGCATCCTCCGATAAAAGAAATTAGTATTGGAGAGTTGTAAAGAAATTACTTGCTGAGTATTAGGAAGAGGAATGATGACAGTCCTATTCATGATATCTAGAGAAGAGTTCAGAGGAACTATGCTAGCAGTAGCAGCCGCTAAAGAAGACTGAGAGATTGGTGCAGCAGCAACAACACCATGTTGAAGTTCTTGGTTGTCCACTGTCAAGAGAAAAGGAGAGGCAAACCGGTCTGGAGGAGACAACCAAAAATAAAAGAAAAAACAGAAGAATGGAAGATGGAAGCAAATGAGTGCAGGACGGTTTGGAAGAGATGACCGAACAATAAAACAGAAACATGAAGGGAGATTTTGTTGCTGCTCTGATACCAAGTTGAATGACGTTGAGAGATTGAATTTATGTAAAATATAATAAATTGCCTAATGATAACAACCCTTCCTTTATATTTATATCTTTAGGGTTGTGTACAATACAAGAGTGGAATGTACTACACATGATAACTATTTCTATATAAGATATTTACATATATATAGGACTCTTTTCATAATACCAATCAAAAGAATGAGGACTAAATTTGACAGATAAAAAAGTTAAAAGATAATGAAATTTAAAAAAAATTATAATTTCATAAATTATTTAGAAAAAATAAATAACAATCAAAAGAATAGAACAATATATAATAGATAAAAAAAAATTCAATTAAGAAAAACATAAAAGAAAAAAATAACAACCAAAAGAATGATGACTAAAGTTGATATAAAAATCAAATTTTAAGGGATGTAATTTAAAAGAAAATAAAGAAAAAAAGATTGAAAACAAAATATATAAAAATAAAAAAGATTAATGATTAAATTTGATATAATCAATAAATAATATATTTTTTATTATTTTATAATATTTAAAAAATATATCCCAGAAGGGAAAAAAAAATGTGGAATGTTGCCTGTCATTCTTTTGTGCGTGGTCAAATTATTCGGAGCACTTTCACTTATTTGCCCATGGATCCGAGCTGACCAATGCCATACATCACCATGCTCCTCACGGCGTGGGTCGGTCTACTTTTTCAATTTGAAAAAGGTTTCATACCCATGTTTAACTTTGGATTGACTTTTTAATCCGGTAATCAAGGAACTAATCTAGACCAATTTTTTTTTAATTTCTTACCATAAGAACAGCCATTACCTAATAAACCCCTCTAATTAACAAGATCATTTAGTATAGTAATGACTCTAAACAAATCATTAATGTTTCTAAGTAGTAGCTAAGCACGTGGGATATGTTATTTTTCAAGAGCTTGTTTCTTCTATATATTTAACCACACAACAAAGAACAACTCTCCTCTCCTAATGGTCTGTTCTTTCCATTGCTGTCATCAACAATGTTAATGAATCTTATTTAATGGATCTTATTATAGACCGTAACTAATGGGATTTTATTTGTTATATAGTTATGGGATGGTTCAATTACAAGGTTAAAGAGTTTTGATTAAAGTTATGAAATCCAATTTAAAACTCAGGTCGTGGATTGTTCATTAGTTATGCAGATTAACTTGAATTAACTTCAAAAATTTTGTTTTAATATTTTTTTAAAAAAAATCAAATTAAATTTTTATTTTGACCGAATTGACCTATTAAGTCAATCCTATTTGATCAAACCAACTTCAATCTAATTTATTTTAAAAACTCAGTTAAGATCACGTCTTGAATTGTTGAGCTGGGATGGGTTTTACAACAATGGTTTGATTTTTTGCAAAATGCTTCTCCAAATCGGCTTCAAGGGTATTTTGGTGAGGAAACCTCCAAAAAAATGAGACAAAAATCCTTCTCAAAGTACGGCGCTGATTGTTGTCAATCTATTTCCACCTCCAAACTTCCTATAAATACCATCTTTAACGGCTTCAACCTCCCCATCACAACTCTCTCTTTCTCTCAGTTTCCACCGCTGATCACTTGCATTAACTCATATCATTCTATGGCATCCCTTCCACTTCCAATGAGCCCTCTTCTCCTTACCCTTCTTTCCATCATTTTCCTTGCCTCCCCTTCAGCAAAGGCAGCACAATTTAGTGTGTTGAGTTATGGGGCCAAGCCTGATGGAAAAACTGACTCAACCAAGGCCTTTGCTGCTGCTTGGTCACAAGCATGTGCCTCTACAGGGCCAGCCACAATCTCTGTTCCTAAAGGGAGTTTCTCTCTACGTCAAGTGAAGTTTCAGGGTCCTTGCAAGAATAATGCTATCTTGGTACGTATAGATGGTACCCTAGTCGCTCCATCAAATTATGGGGTCCTTGGTAGTGCAGAAAACTGGCTAATCTTTGAGCATGTTAATGGGGTTACTCTATCTGGAGGGACTCTTGACGGTCAAGGTGCTGGACTGTGGTCTTGCAAGAACTCCGGCAAGGGTAATTGCCCCAGGGGCGCAACGGTACTATGCTAATCACATGCATGCATGACATAATTATCTTACAATTTTGGTCTCTGGACTAAAGTTAAATACATAATCTATTCTTAAAGTCTTAAATCTTTTTATTGTGCAGTCACTTGAATTTTCCAATTCAAAAAACATTGCAATCACCGGATTGGCATCATTAAATAGCCAAATGTTCCATATTGTCATCAATGGCTGCCAAAACGTCAAATTGCAAGGAGTCAAAGTCTCTGCTGACGGAAACAGCCCTAACACGGATGGCATTCACGTTCAATTATCAACCGCTGTCACCATCTTGAATTCTAGGATTGGAACAGGTGACGATTGTGTATCTATCGGCCCCGGCACGTCTAATTTGTGGATTGAAAATGTAGCATGTGGACCAGGCCATGGAATCAGGTAATTAAGAAAATATCAGTCCAGTAGTCATCAGCTATACATTCATATCAATTATCATGAGCACATGATGTCTGATTTGTTGCTAATTCTGGGAACTGAATATAAAATAACGTGTGCATGCATGGTCGATGTAGCATTGGAAGTTTGGGCAAGGAGTCCCAAGAGGCTGGTGTGCGAGATGTTACAGTCAAAACCACTACATTTACGGGTACTGAAAATGGACTGAGAATTAAGACTTGGGGAAGGCCTAGCAATGGTTTTGCTACAAATATTCTTTTCCAACATGTAGTCATGAATAACGTCAAAAATCCCATTTTGATAGACCAAAACTATTGCCCCGGCAACAAGAATTGCCCTGGCCAGGTACGTCAAATCTACTGCCTCTATACTCTTTCTTTTCATCAAATTATGAAAGTAAGATTAACATAAAATATACTTGAATCTTTCTACTAATTTCTTGTGCATTAAACAGGCTTCTGGTGTGAAAATCAGCGATGTGACCTATCAAGACATTCATGGAACATCAGCCACTGAACTTGCGGTGAAATTTGATTGTAGTAGAAAATATCCGTGCACTGGGATTAAACTGGAGGATGTGAAGCTCACTTACGACAATAAACCCGCTGAAGCATCATGTAGCAATGCTGGTGGAGTTGCTTCCGGCATGGTTCAGCCTACTAGCTGTTTGTAGGAGTCTAAAGATATAATGAACTAGTTGACTAAGCAGTAAGGAAGAAATCGTAATAATCCTATGCGGAAAAAAAAAAAAAACAATGTAGTTAGCAAAGTATAGCTCATTGACTCGAAGTTTATTGCGTGAGCCTGAGGCACGTTTGTGCCCGACCTTTGCAATTATAATTGTAGTGAAAACTAAAATTTCCAAACTACTACAGTTTGGTTAGTTCTTGTAACTTTTCATTTGATATTTATGTGAGAGTTATATTCTCTACTTTATTATATACAATATAACCTAGATAAATTAGTAATTTTTATTAAATAATAATCTTGTTCAATCCTTATTTAAATTTGGAGTTTAAATCATTGTTTTAAAACTTAACCCGATTTAAAAGATTAACCAGTGACTCGAGGTCTAAGATGGTTTAGGTGTCAAAAAACAAATGGTGGGAGAATTAATTTGTTATGACTAGGTTAAAAATCCTGGTTGATCTGTGATTGGTCAGCTCAAAAAAAATTCAGTTAAAACTTGTTAAATTTTTTTTAATTATTTAATTAATGTTATTTTTAATTTTTTATAAAATAAAAAATATATATATCCGGATTAAGTTACCTTTATTCAGAGAGTTACCCTGATCAACATCAGATCAAGTTTTTAAAAAATCAAATGAAATATCTGAATTAAATAATTTCAATTTTCTATAGACTCAAATGATAGCTAGTACCTATGCTTCATTAGGGTCGTTAGTGCCAATGAAACAAGAGACCAAAAAAAACAAGCTGTTAGCTGTATCTCTTAACACGCCGCCGATACAAGCCCTCCCTCCCTGGTTTACTATTGGAAGCTCCATCCACTTTCCATTTCAAGACACCAGAAGGTGGATCAGTTCCCTACTTTCGGGATAAATAAAGCTGCATTTGCAGCATGAGAGGAGTGGATCAGTTCCCTACTTTCGGGATAAATAAAGCTGCATTTGCAGCATGAGAGGAGTGGATCAGTTCCCTAGAATATTTGACAAAAAACAAACCCCTGGATTCATGTATTCATACCAAGCTCTCCTCAGATGTTGGGAAAAGATGAACCTGGGAAGGTATGTTTATAAGATGATCATACAGGTCTGCTTCATCAGTCCGAAATTCTCTCCTCCATGGTAAGTTCCAAATCATCCATATCAGCAATCCA
>Ga0325402_1002329_pt1 | contig 16586 bp, 5 predicted proteins | sample PopdelMetagenome_22_FD_207212 | JGI IMG/M metagenome (GOLD analysis project Ga0325402, IMG submission 207212) | Populus deltoides microbial communities from Bellville, Georgia, United States - Xylem-PdKOR-R3 | ecosystem: Host-associated > Plants > Phyllosphere > Stem > Wood/Secondary xylem... | reverse complement strand
TTCATAATATAGGCTGTTTCGTGTCCTTTAGGTTACTAGTCAGCCATGTATAGCAACTTGATGATGGCTTCATGTGCAACAGTCCACAGAAAGACTTTCACCCTCTCTATACCTTTCCAATGCCATACGAGTCTCCATAAAGTCTTTGTCGCGATGTGCATCCAAACTGCTCCGTTGCAGCCCATAAGCTGATTCGATTGAAAACTCCCCACCTGAAGATAAATGCCAATTCATAGAGTCCCTCTCCATGTCCTATGCTGGTGGAGGACAACCAGCCAAAATCATCACCAATTGCAGAGGCAGCGTGCGGGGAAATTTGTCCCAGCACCGATGCTTTCCGTCATTTGCCATGTCTGCAACTGTTAAATTAATCATGTTCACTGGAACCTCTTGGATGGAATGGTTTATTAAGGGGCCAAACCCATCCAACCAGTTGTCTGTCCAAAAGCGAACCTGTGGCCAGATTTTGCAAATGGCCTTCCACAAAGAAGAATCCCGGCTCGTCGCTTGCACCTCTGTAATCTGGGTCTGAGTTTTTGCATACTTTGCCTTCAGAAATTCCACCCACAAGCTGCTGTTATTATTAAGAATACCCCAAGTCAGTTTCATAGTGAATGCCTTGTTCATATCTTGCATCCTTCTTAATCCCAAACCACCCTCTACCTTAGGCCGGCAAAGTGTCCTCCAATTAAGGAGATGGGTTTTGCCCCTTCCCTCCTTCATGCCCCAGATGAATCTTCTGCAAATCTTTTCTATCTCCATGCAGATACCTTTAGGAAGAATTGTAGACTGCATTGGATAAAGAGGAATGGTGGATAGAGCTGATTTGCAGAGTGTGATACGTCCAGCTAGTGAGATGTTATTAGACTTCCAACTAGCCAGCTTCCTCTGCATATTCTCAAGGAGGTAACCATAGGTTTGCCTCGTGATACGCTAATGCAGAAGAGGAATTCCCAAGTACTTGCTTAAGTCCTCATTTCTCCCAAAACCACAGTCTCTACTAATGTTTCGAGCTAACGAGTCTGATACATTTCTGGAGAATAATACTTTAGTTTTGCTAACACTGACCTGAAGCAGTGCAGAACTTGTTTAAACAAGCTATCAACTAAGTTTTTAGTAGCATATTTTTATTAAAAAAACACTAAATCAAGAAAGATTTACGAGTATAAATTTTCAGAAAAATAAATATGTCCTTGTGAAGGCGTGTTGTGTATAGCGCTAGCCAGACTCAGCATGCTAGGCTTGGCGGTTTGCCAAGCCCCGGGACACTAGACTTGGCAATTTGCTAAGCTCCAAGAACATTGGGTCTGGTGCCATCAAGACCCAGATGTGAATTGGCTTGGCAGTGTGCCGAGTTTCGAGTACGCTAGGTCTAGCGCTAGCCAGACCCTATTACAATTGGGTTAGCAGTGTGCAAAGTTCCAGGCACGTCCAAAGAAATGACTATCCTCCATTGGCATGCCCAATGAAATGACCAAGCCCCGGGCACATCCAAGAGAATATTCATCCTCCATTGGGTCTAACCTAGGGGAAGAACCAAATCTTCATGAACTTAGCTACATTTGATGTTTTAGACCCTAATCACCCTTCATCTTTTAGGTGTACAAAATTATCTATTTAAAAAGATACTTATTTAAGCATTGGAGAGTCCTCACCTCTATCAAAGGGGACTTTTTGCAGGTACTAGCAACAAACCACCTTGGTCTACCAAGCATCAAATATAAGCTATCAACTACCTTGACTAGGGAGAATGAATGAGATTGCTTAAATCAATTGATTAACTCATTATCTAATCCGGAAGCTCTATTCCTAGGCTACTTGAATTCTTGGGATATCATCAGTGGTGTCGTAGGGCAAGTCTTGCTTTTGATATTTTCATATCATTCCATGGCACACAACCAATATCCACATGGGCCAAAACACAGGGCAAGTCTTCTCATTGCTGCAAACACTCCTGCCCATACAAAGCTTCAACAACTCTCCAATCAGGCCCGACTTCTCATTGAGGCAGTGCTAGCCACTCAAGGTGAGACAAACAAATTTGGGTTATGCTTTGCCAGCTTCACAAATGAAGTTGGAGCCTTGAAATTTTGAAAAGCTTTCAACAAGTACGATTGGAATGTTAGTTCAAATCATAAAACATGTGAAGTATTTTTTATAACTACCCAAAAGAAAAGGAAGAGTCTTCTTTACGTCGGACACTCTGCTCAAATAAAAAATTATCATAACCAATAAGAATAAGAATGTAAGTTTCTTATATATAAATGACTTATTTAAAATGAATGTTTTTATTTTCTCTAGGTGATCCCTTAGAGCCTTTCAATAATACACTTTAGAAGGGATGTACTTAATTGGTCTCTCTAGTGCTATATGCACCACTATTCAAGGAATAGATGTAATCTTTTTAGTGCTATACACACCAATGTCCAAAGGATAAATGCAATCTCCTTAGTGTTATATACAACAATCTCCAAGAGATGAATGTGATTGATCTTCCGAGTACAAATAGCAACATCATATAATCACCACTCGTAGTTGGGGAATCTCATGCCCCGTAAAAAAAGAAATCATGGTGATCACTCTTTAGTGGATGACTTTTGAGTCCCGTGACAATATTGGAAAAACTACACTCCCACTTATCAAGAACTTATAATCACTTAGAAGTTTCTAAGTATATGTTCACTCTCATTGAGTTCCGCATAGCCACTTAAAAATTTATATAGATGATAGACATGGTACCCTCAATCTCTTAGAAATTTTTTAAGTACAAATTATTGTTCTTTTGTATATGAAAGATTTATTTTAGCCCAGATACATATTTCTCTATATTTTTTCTGGCTTACCTTATTTTTATAGAAACAAAACTCATTACTTTACCTGAATTAAAAGATTAATTAAAGTCTTTATATATTATTATATCACAAAAATTAGGGGCTACTGATGAATGAAGTTTGTAACAATATATCTTTCTAAAAAAACACCAGATTAAAAAAATTAATAAATATAAATTTTTGGAACCACTAACATAATCCAATGAAAACGTGCTGGGTATGTTGCTAGTCAGACTCGGCATGTAGAAAGTAAAAATACAAGTACAAAGTAACAGGGTAACCGAGAGTAATATGAGAGGAGTAAGACTAGGATCCGTGAGTTTCCTGAATAGAAGGCCTAGGAGTTATTTGAATAGGTTTTCTACCCGTCTATAAATTACCCTCTTAATGCTTGCAATTTCCTTCTAAATAAAGATTTTAGAACAACTTTTCCTCTAATTTATTTGTCATTATAATGAAAAATCATATAGTTATAAAATTTAGCCTGTGAATCAACCCAGTGACCGAACATCTAGAGCTTGATTCATGATATATTTCATTTTGAATTTTATTTTTACCAAAAAAATGATATTTTTAAAAACTAAAACAGTATAGTAGTACTTATATATTTTTTATAAAAAAAATCTCATAACAGCATTGTTTTAATTAAAAAATTAAATTGACTCGATAATTTATAAATTGATTTGATGAATGTACGAACAAGGTCTTTAACCGAGGTAGATCCAAGTAAAATATTTCGACTATGCAATGAATAATTAATGTAGATGAGAAAGCCAATGCAATTATTTCAGCTTTTATTATTTGTAGGGCCATTCTATTTTGTTAGCTTATGCGATTTCAAGGAAGATGCCAATATTGTGATAGATCCATTGTCTGAAAATGATGGCAACTTACAAAGTAGTGGAGAAGAAACGATTTCTGTGTCGACACTCGATTGTGACTTCCATTGAAAGAAGAGGCCATAACTAAGATAATCTTTTTTATAGACTTATTTCATTCTCAAGATTTCTAGTCCTGATCTGAAAAAATAAGAATCTACTCTTACTTGCAAGAGCATACCTAGCTCATCAAAGTGATCAAACTAACATGGGAAGTGTCTCGCTACTTTCTACAGTTGCAAGAAGGTAATCCTAGTTTTGTCACCTTCAACACTTTGAACTAGCTAGCTGAGAATCAATCGAACCAGATTGCTGTAAAATAAATGAAATGTTTAGCTTCTCTGATTTGTTCTTTTACTTCTTGATTAAGAGATATATAGACTGGAAATAGCCAGATCAGTACCATCTGTCTTCTGCTTATCATTTAGAAATGTAGGCATTTAGAAATGTAGGCACCTCAAACATGGATTTAATTAATAATTCTCAATTTTTTGTATTGTTTCAAACTCATCTTTTATATAAAAGATTCTTGAAATCTATGAAGTGGCTTAGACTTCAAGATTTTCATTGGGTCATCGGGGGGCCTCTTTGAGGCTCAGCTATCCTATTGAATTAGATTTTTAAATCTGAGTTCTATATATTAAAGAAACTTTAAGTGGTTATTCAAATTATTAGCATGAAGCACGTTTTTGACATGGCTGCATAATGTGGCCGTCGTGTGGAATTTATAGGCTAGAAGGTAAAGTGGCGTTGATCACCGGTGGGGCTCGTGGCATTGGAGAGTCAACTGCAAGACACTTCTTCAAACATGGAGCAAAAGTAGTGATTGCAGATACTCAAGATGAGTTGGCTCATTCTGTTTGCAAAGATTTGAACTCTGAATCTGCTTCTTTTATCCATTGCGACGTTACAAAAGAAACGGATGTAGAAAATGCTGTGAACACAGCCATTTCAAGGCATGGCAAGCTAGATGTTATGTTCAATAATGCTGGTATCGTAGGAGTGGTGAAAACCAACATGGTTGATGTTTCCATGTCTGAATTTGAGGAAGTCATTAGGGTTAACCTAGTAGGTGCTTTCCTGGGCACTAAACATGCTGCTCGTGTGATGAAGCCTGCTCGACAAGGCAGCATCATAACAACCTCTAGTGTTTGTGGTATTCTGGGAGGTTTTGCATCCCATGCCTACACAAGTTCAAAGCATGGCGTGTTAGGGCTAATGAGAAATGCAGCTGTTGAGCTTGGACAATTTGGCATTCGTGTAAATTGCGTCTCCCCGTACACTGTTGCAACTGAAATGTCAAGAAATTTCTTGAAGATGACTGATGATGAAATTCGCAGTGGTTATTCTAACCTTAAGGGGGCAATTCTGACGCCTGAAGATGTGGCTGAAGCAGCTCTCTACTTGGCAAGTGATGACTCCAGATATGTGAGTGGCCACAATCTTGTGATAGATGGCGGCCACACCATCGTAAATAAAGGTTCTTGTATGTATGATAACCCAAGTGTGTATGGTCTCTGATCTCTTGATGCCAAAAGGATCCTTGTACTAGTTATAAGAGGCTTTTAAGGATAGATTAGTAGAGCATTACAGACAAATATTTGTTTTTGTTTTTGAAAAAAATATTAAATTAATGTTTTTATATTTTTTTTTTATGTGCTGATATTAAAAATAAAAAATATATTATTTTAATATATTTTTAATTAAAAAAATGCATATACTACATTGTCAAACACATAACAATTAACATCATTAAAGTTTGGGATGCGTGAAATTAGGGATCGAAATTGGGATTAGGTAGTATTTTAACTTAACTTCATTTAATCGATTTTCGGACGTGTTATTTCTCAAGGGCCTTCTAAGAAGGGGCCAAACTTCTGGTCTTAGCCTTCTAGGAAAGGCTAAGTGAAAAATTAAAAATAAAAATTAAAATAAAATCATAATGGGCCACAATGACCCAAGTTATGCTTGGATATTTTGGAAAGACTTCGTAGGGTCACTTTTTTCTCCCATATTAACATTCACTATAAAGATTTGGCTTTTCATTGTAAGGATTTTTTTTTAATTTTTAATTTTTTTTCTTCGATTTTCATTTTTTATATTAGATTTATTGGTATATAGCTTAATAATTTATTTTAATTTATTTTCTATAAATTTATTTCGATGTCATGACCCGAATTACGAGTTTTACAAGTAAACCCTGTTGACTCGGGTTAATTTTTTGTTTTTTTAATTATTTTTTTTTTCTGAACTTCATCCTTCAACATTGGGTTTATCAGGAATTGAGATTCATATATATATTTTTTAAAATTGCTTGTTATGGAATTATTACAATCTTATGACTCAGATTATAGTTTTACGAGTTAGCTATATTGATTTAGGTTTCTTTTTTGTTCTTTTTTTAATTGAATATTTTTCTTTCAATTTCATTCTTCAACATTGAATTGATTGAGAATTAGAATTTATAAATTTTTTTTATTTGCTTTCTACAGAGTTATCTCGGTCTCTTGACCTGAGTTTGACATATTAACATGAGTTGACTCAGATTATTATTTTTTTTTTCTCATATTTTTTTAATTTTATCCTTTAACATTATGTTAATTAGAAATTGAGCTTCATAATTATTTTTTTGCTTGCTATAAAATTATTATATTTTTATGACATGAGTCGCAGGTTAGGTCGATTGAGTCGGGTTTTTATTTTTTTTATCTCTTTTTAGTTGATTTTTTTAATTTCATCATTTAATATTTGATTTATTTGGAATTAAGCTTCATAATTTTTTTTTGTTTGTATTTTATGAGGTTATTCTGATCTCATGACCCGATCTCGGGTTTGATCAGTTGACTCAGGTGGTTTTTTGTGTTCTTTTTTAATTAATTTTTTTGAATTTCATCTTTTAATATTGAGTTGATTATGAATTAAGCTTCATAATATTTTTTTCATTTGTTTTTTATAGGGTTATCCCTGTCTCGTGATCCAATTTTCATAAGTTTATCCGGGTTGACTTGACTCATTTTTTTAGTTGAATTTGTTCTCAATTTCATCATTTAACATTTAATTGTTAAGAATTGAGTTTAATAATAATAAAAAATGATTTGCTTTCTAATATTAGGGTCTCATGACCTGGATATCGAATTTGGTTGAGTAACCCGAGTTGATTCGAGTTAATTTAATATGTTGTTGTTTCAATATTTAAAAAAATATTATTTTAATTTTTTTTTAGTAAAATTATAATTTTATCGATCATTCGGGTTATTTTTGGATCTATCAAGTAAACCAAATCACATCAGGTTAATTCTTATATAGTTTATTTATTTATTTTTGCTAAAAAACACATTAACAAAATTCTTTTTATACCTAAAAAAAATTAATCTAATATGTAGCATAATTAATTATAACTTAGTCGGTGGAGCATAATCCAACTCCAACATGATCCATTGCAATCCAATTAATTATAATAAGTGAGTAAATTATAACTTAGTCTTTATGTTATAACATAAACAATTAATTAATCCATAAAATCTTCAAAACTGCATATTCAGTCATTATACTCTTAAATCTGTCAAGTTTTTTTTTTTTTTTGTTAATTATATATAAATTGAATTGAAAACATATTGAAGTAGGTAAGAAGGAAACTTTTGACTACAAAAGTAGGTATTTTTGGACCAAAAGAACTCTTTGGTCAACATTTTGACCGAGGGACTATGTTATTATTCTGGTATTTCATGGACTAATTAATGAATTTTAATAAACTAAAGGGACTAATCTATCACTATCTTTAAAATCAACACCTTTTTGTTTTTTGTTTCTTTAAGATAGAAACTAATTAATTTTCAAACTACTGTAGCAAAAGCTTCTTGAATATCAAGTAATCTCATTTTTGCTTCAAAAATTCTACTTAACAAGCATTTAAACCCCCCCAAATTACACTATTCCTGAAAAAAAAAACCTTAATTTCAAAAGGATAGTCATCATCGCAAAGCAAAACCCAAACACCTGAAAGTCAAAAAAGAAAAGTTAGCAAACACGGATCGTGAATTTGGACTTGGGCTTTTCTCATCTTCTTCGATGATCTGTAAGTTTCTTTTTTTCGTTTAATATTGTTTTGTTTTTGTTTCGTATTTGCATTTTATAGATAAAAGAATTTTGGGTTTTTTGAGCATTTAGTATATATAAGATTGCAAGTTGAAGTAGAAGCATCTCATTTACTCTGGTTTCTAAGTACCCAAACAGAATATTAGGGAAAAAATAGGCTTAATTGGGTTTAGCAATGTTCGATTTGGGGCTGGCTTGTGTTTAGATTATGACTATTTAGCTCAATCTCAAATGGGTTTCTTTAAATTTATAATTTTGAAACAAGAATGACCGTAAAGTTTTTTTTTTTTGTAGTATTTATTCTTAGATTTTGAGCAGGTATTGTGAGAGCAGCTTATAATGATGTCTAGGCCTATGTTACTTGTGTTTCTGTTACTGATACTGATAATCACATCCCAATTTGAGTGGAGACAACCTCTTGTAAATGACATTGACACGAAGCCTGCTGTCAACCCAAAGCAGCTACAGATTTCAAAGTGGGAAGAAGGTGTAAAAGAGAAGGTAAGGAGTGTCGTCTTTCTCTATGTTTTCTTCATCCATTTATCGGGTTGGTTTGTGAATGAAATCATTTGTGGTTGTAACTGTTAAAGAATATTTTGATTGTGAAATTGTAAGTTTAGCTGCATTTAGTACTCAGAACATCTTCCATGCTATAAGTAATATGTATTGGTTACCTAAGCTGTTTTTTTTGGAGTTATCAGCTCATTGATGTTTTGAAGTCTATGTCTTCTGTTTTCCCTTGGCTTCCTTGATAGGATAAGTGTTCGTTAGACATAGTCTATGCAGACCAAATCAGTTCGATAACTAGTGCAGGGGTGATCCTACTAATTACGATTTGCTAATACAGTGGCGCTAGATAATGCAATGTTTGTTGTAATTAGAGTATTAGACTATGTATGTAACAATCTCTGCCTTCATAGGGATGCTGCTACTAGATCCAATGCGATGTATAGTAGGGAAATGGAAAAAAACAGCAGTTACCGCAGAATAATGGCTAAAGCTAGAATGAAATTGAATTTAAACAAGGGAGTGAAAATTAGGGTTGTAGAAAACCAAAATTCTGTAATAGGATCATAGAATACTGTTATCTTATTACAAAAAAAAAAAAAATCAGAGAAAACTTGACATTTCTTTAAAATCCACTGCATCACCATGCCAGGTTCAAACCTGGAACACCCATCATTTCTAAATCTACTCTGCTTTTGTCAAACATCCATGGAGGTTATCTTATTATACTGACATTCTGATAATCATCTCCAATAAAAATTCTAGCTCTTCATCTTAAGTATCAAATTGAAGACAATAGTTTGGCATTTTTGTATTGAGTGGTTCTGCCACGATAACTCTCTTGAAAGATCTATTATTCAGCAAAGATATATGATCTTTTAAGTCCTTACTTTGAGAGCTCTCAATTAAGAAACAAATGTGAAATGATCGTACTGACTCTGTATTAGTAAGTCTTGTCGTAGAACATAAATGCTAATCCTTTAGTTTGTTATAAATAATCCACATATAGAAAGATGCCCTGATCACAATTGGAGGCCAATAATTGTAATCAACTTCTAATGCTTCTTTGTCTTAGTTGATTAGTTGTTCATATGTGGAGATTTCTGCATGTAGTTCTGTCGCGGTAACCTGGACATTATAGTTTCTTGGATCCTGGAATTGTAAACCTATGTTGTTCAGTCGAGGATATTGTTTTTGAATATTTACATTATTAAATTCGTGTAATTACCATGTCTTTTTCGGGTTAACTAATGTAGCACTTTGATGTAACTGGGGCTGTTTCCATTTTCTTGGCTTGTGATTCTTAAAATGGAACTTTGGCATATCATTGTAGCACTCAGATTCTAGTGATTCTTGAGCTGTCCCTTAACAGGGAGACTTTATCCTTATTGCAGTTTATCTTGTCAAGCTTTATCTTTACTTGTTGCAGAGCAAACTCTAGAATAAATAGAAAAACTATAAGAATTCCAGTTTTGTCTCAAAATACTGAATTGATGTCTTTGACATTGCAGATTATCTTATCACAAGAGAAGAACATTCACAGGCTTAATGATCTTGTCCGGAGTCTTAAGCAGCAACTCTTGCAATGCAAGTGTACTAACGAACCAAGAACTGGCCCTTCAGGCACTTTGACTGAACGTATTATTGAGCTTGAAAGGCAGCAGATCCTGGAAGGCTAGGATGCGACCTTGCAAGAATTTTGCTCAGGGTGTATTCTGGAAACGAAAGCTTTTCCTTTTCTGTTCTCTCTTTGAAGTTCCGCCCATGCAAAAGTCTACATCTTATTATACATCATAATCTTTATTTATCTTTTATTAAGATCTATAACTAATCAGATAGATTTAAATTAGCTATGAATGTTAGTATAAATGAGGTATAAAGAGTAAATTATGAAGTTGATAAATAAACAATTATGATAAGAAAGCAAGAAATATAAAGATAAAGATAATATCCTGACCTCAATCGAAATCACATTCACAGTAAATATAAGTAATTAAAACTTACTACTGATTGTGGACCATGTGGCTAGGAATTCATTAATAACTTTACCCCACACATTGAAATTGAATTGAGATCCAGACCTCAAAAAAAAAAAAAAAAAAAAAAAAAAAAAAAAAAAACAATCCAATCTCTAGCTATTGTAATCCATTCTTATTTTCTCCGTCTCTTGTAATCCACTGCCTTGCTCGTTGTTATTTCAGGACTGCACCAAAAGTACTGTCAGTATTAATATCGAATTAAAATGAGAAATTAATAACTCTGAGGAAAAGGTTCGACTGTGTGTGTCTTCTCTCTTGTGATCTCTTGTTGAGATCAAACCTTAGAACAGAATTTAGATAAATAAAAATGTTATAAATAATACAAATTATTTTAAGAGATTTTTATTATATATTAAAAAAATACAATTTATTTTTTCTAAGCATAAAATATATATGGAGCTTTTTATTTTATATTAAAAAAATAAAACTTTCATTTAATATTTATATAAAAAAGGAAGCTTGATATGTGATAGCAACCACCAAGAAAAATATTTGATTGCACCTAATATACGCGAAGCAATGTGCTTGTATTTTCTAAATCTTTTGTCCCCAGTAATAATTTGTTTTTGGTTCTTAAATTAAAATTATAATTTTTTTAAATATTTGGAATTAATTTTCTAACAATCACAAAATCCTAACAACTCTTTAATTTCCCAACAACTCTTTTATTTTTTAATTTACTTTTTTAATTCTCTAACAATTTTTTTATTTTTTTATTTTTTAAAATTTTTAATTTTCTAATTTATTTCTTATCTAGCTGTTACAAACTAGCAGTCTATATATATACCTTGCACATTTATAATCAAGGGGTGCTGAAAAACCATAGTTTTTCTTGTGTTCGTATACGCCTCAAATTTTATTTTGCTTCTATTCTTCATTTTATTTTATTACAACATAAAAGGTGTGGTCTTAAAAAAATAAAATTTTAAAAAATATTTAGTTTTGATTAACATATAAATTAAAATGAAAATGCCCCTCGTTATAGGAGGAGAATAAATTAATAATAAAGTAGAAATTAGTTAGTAACAAAATCTTTGTAATTTTTATAGTATATATAACGTACGTATTAATTGTTATAATTCTAAATTCTTGGCCATGAGTTTTCATACATGTCCACGAATCAAAACTCAAAGTAGAAATATGGATTTGATTATTTACTCATAAAGCCCCTCGGAGTGAATATTCTTAAAACTTGAACCCTCCCCAACCTCGAGCCCTACTTGAAAGTCATACATCTGACGTGAAATAAATAATTAATTAATCATTTTTTTATAAAAAATTAAAATCACATGTATACAAAGTTAATTATATACTAAATAGTTGTAAATTATAATATTTAAGTTTGATTTTCAGGCTTTATAACCCGTCGAAAGCCGATCGGATTAGGTTCAGGTATTAAAAATCCATCCATCTTTGAGTTGGATTTGGATAATTATTTTGAATTCAAATTAAAGTATAGATAATACCAAACATGACCATTCATGTTCATCCCTAATTAATTACATGTAACTCCTTATTAATAATCGGGTAGCTTGGTACCATAAATTGGTGAAAATAATTAGGGAAGTAATGTAGAAAAAGAAGTGTTAGTGCTATCATCTGGCCTATTTAGTACCAAACCCGTTTACTCAAGCTACCTGCACTATATATACACTAAGGGTTCTGTAGTCGAAACTCTAATGTGATATATATATATATATATATATATATATATATATATATATATATATATATATATATATATATATTACTTTTAAGAGATATATAGGAAAATCCCAGTTTAGATCCATTCATTTGGCTTAAAAGGAAGACAAAAAATCAATTTTTTTTATAAAATTAATAAAATATATGTTCAAAAAGAAGATCTCTATAACCTTTTGCAATTATGAGATGATCCATCGATGAAGAAGTTTAATTGTCTCTCAATGCCGCTTTATATGATTATTTGTAAATTTCTAGCACAGATGGATTAAATGATTACATAACAATATCAAATTAAGAATTAAATTAAAATAAAATATTATATAGAAAGAGAGGTTCCTTGCTGGGCTCATCTCTTTATTGAAATTAAACTAGCCCCGGTGTCTATGCTTTGTTGTGGGGTTAGATTTTTTTTTTTATGTATATAAAAAATAATATTCAAGTGTTGAAATGGGATAAAAAAAAATAAAATAAAAAACTAATCAGGATAAACTTATAACTATATTAATTAAGACTGAGTTAATCAACCTATGATATCTTATCAAACATACGATCTCGATTATGTAATTAAAATAACTCAATAAAAAAAATTATAAAACCTTTTACAAAAAAATGGGTTAGATACAATTTTTTTTAATTATTATTGCTATGCTAGCTATAAGGAATTAATGCACATATATATTTACATTCAATCATTTTCCAACCAAATTGTAACAACGAAAGTAGATAGATAGATTAATTAGTTATCTTGGTAAATCAGACCTTAATTTAAACATCTTCAAAGCAATGGCATGCATGTCATCTCCTTTAATTAGTAATTGGGCTTTCAATTAAGTTTGTTGAATGACAATTCAACCTCAACCACCATTTACCAATCATTAACTATTCCTCCCATCGCCCATTGTTCTTTATTGCTTAGTTTCTACTTAATTAGTGTGCTCATTCATTAGTTAGGTAATTTACATGTAAAATTTTTCTTTTAGTTATATATTAACAAAATTTAATTAGACTTGAAAAATTATTGTAGCTCTAGACTTATTGGTATTGTTCATTACAACACTGTAAGAGAGTTTTCGTCTCTTTACCCAAATTAAAATAAGGGTGTTTTTACCTCTCTATCTAAATTAAAAACTTTGCACTGGCTTTCAATGACATTAAAGTCTTTTCAGATGATTTATTTATCATTTTCAAAATAGTTCGAGACAAATAAGTATTTTACTATTTTGATTGCATAATGAAATGACCAGAATATTCTTGGAAGAAAAAAAATTTAAACTTGGAGTCAAAGGGTATTTTCATATTTTTACAATGGCTTTTTCATTATTATAATTTAAGCTGAGGGGTGATTTGGTATTTGATCAAATATAAAAAAATAATAAACATTTAAATGCATATTAAAATGACAAAAATAACTTTAAAATTAAAAAAAAGCCTGAGATCAAAGGGTATTTTTGGTTTTTTACAATGGTTTTTTTTTTTAATTAGAAAAATGGCTCAGGAGTACTTTTGTATTTAGATCAATAAAAAAAGGACATGCATTTGTGGTACACCCACGGGCGACGCCTGATCTCGCCATTGAAAAATTCCCTTCCGTCATGTCGTTAGAAGCGCTACTATGTTCTCTTCATGTTGATATGATGTATATCTCCGATGGTGGTTCGATTTGCTATGAACCTTTCTTCTTTTTTTTCTCCTTCTTTCTATCATCCCCTGAAAATTACAACGTAGTCCTCTTGGTTGTTAGTATTTCAACTTTACTCTTTATTCTTTTATTTTTTTTATTTTTGGTCTTGACCTTTTTGGAGGAGTTTTATTTATTTTTAATTTCATCATTGAATTCTGATTTACCAAATATTGTATTTTGATCCAATTTGATTCTCATTGTTTTGATTTCTATTTTTTTTGTTCTTTTTATAAGAGTTTTATTTTTAATATGTTAATTTTGAACCTTATTTTTTTTAAAAAAATTGGTCCTTTTATTAAATTAATTTTATTTTTCAATTTCACCCTTCAATTAAATATAAAATTTATTTTGTATTTTAATTTTGATCTTAATTTTTTTAATTGTTAATTTTTTATAATTAATTTTTTTTTCTAATTTTATCTTTCAATATATGATTGATTGAGAATTGGACTTCATAGCTTTTCTAGATTGGATGCTTCATGTCTAATGACTCAAATTTCAGGTTTGAAAAGTTAACAAAGATTTTTTTTTATAGAAAAAAGAGCTTTATAATTCTCTTTATTTTTTTAATCGGGTTACTCCAATTACATAATATGAGCCGAGGGTTTGACATGAAAGAGCTTTCTAATTATTTTGTTTTTTTAATTGGGTCATTTCAATCACATTATTTGGACTACAGGTTTGGTAGGATATTTCGGGTTACAAGTTTGTCATAATCTATTTTTTTATTTTTTTTAACCTTATTTTATAATATTAACATTATTTTTTTTTTTTTTAAAAAAAAAAGTATCATCTCATGACGAAACCCGGGCATCGAGGCTAGTATTCTCCTAAAGGATTCCAACTGTTATGATAAAAAAATAAAAAATAAACTCAATACAAAAGGGGTAAAAAAAAGCCTACTATCATGGTGGGTCGCGTGCATTGTTAGAAACTTAAATGATATTAATTATAATGTCAGTCTTCTAGTCAGGACGAGGGATGGCTGATTTTGTTCATATTAAAAAAATATTAAATAAAGTTTCGTGAGAGATTTAATGTTACTTTATAACCTTTAAATAAAAATTATTTAGGCTTAAAACTTGATAAGCTTACCTCTACCTTATACTTAGGTTTTTTTTTTAAATTTAAACAAAGAATAAATTAAGATAATAGAATTCTGGATATTAGCAATATTAATAATAGCAGTTAAATAGGTAGATGAATTATATTATTACGAAACAAAATGATTTTGTTACTAATGGAAAGTTAATTAAGGAGTTACTTTGATCTACTTTTGCAATGAAGTATTTTTTAACTCAAATTTTAGGCTTTAAACGGATTGGACCAAGTTGATTTGGTTTTGATATATATATATATATACAAGGAGAAAACTTTCTTCATCAAATAGTACAAATTTGATTTCATTAATGGAAAACCTAATTTATTTACATGCATTCTTGGACGACTATTCAAGTTACTTTTTATATATATATAAAAAATATATCATAATATTTTCATAGATAATTCAAATTATTCAAGTATATATTGCTTCTTCATGTTCTTATAACAGAGTAAATTACGACGGCAGGCTTTTTCTTGGGAAAAAAAATCATTTTACATCTTTATTTCTTTCTGTGAGAAGAAGATCATTAACTGAAATACAAAAAATAATAATTCTCAACTGAAATGTTGTGGCCGGAAACGTTTTCTAAGAAAGTGGGGCTGAAATACGTAACCTATCCCATTTGCCTACTCTAATTCGACAATTAATTTGATGAAAAAGAAAGAAGAAGAAGAACGTGTTGGTCCAAGTTTTTTGCTCAAGGGTGGTGGAAACGTTCCTAGGTTTATATATCAGCCACGAATATCCACAATTAAGACATGGTTGAGTTTCCTACGCCATGTTCTTAAGTCCTCAGCTAAATAAAAGTCAATATATTCAATCCTTGTAATTAATGGTGGTTATGAATTTAGCCTACCCTAGCCCGTTCTTTAATACCTCTTTGAAAAAGAGGGAGCCCCAAATTAATAATTTGGTCAAAAAGGAAACATCCCTTATTAGTCTTTGAACAAAGAGACCGCAAGAGACATTTGAAAGTACTCGCCCAACCTTGGTAAGAAATAAAAAAGGAGATAAATTAAGGTTGTTACTGTAAGGCTGACATAAATCAACTATGGCATGAATGCTGTTCCGTACTTCTCACACATGCACAAAATAAAACCAATTCTATCCCATGCTTCGAGGAGGTTAACAATTGATTTTACTGCCGTTTAAAAACTATATATTAATTTCTGTTTAATTTTGTCATATATAAAATTAAGAAAATCATGCACATCAAGATTAATTTAGATTTAAGTTGTGATAACCAAACATGATTAAAACCTTGTTCAGCGACGCGGTGCATTATGTTAAGAACATAGGCTTTCAACGTGGGGAGCATCGCGTTGTCAAGAACATACTCCAAGTTTTGAGATGGTTAGTTATCGATTATGGGAGAAATTAAAATGATACATGATCGTCCGGCGGCTACTAGCCGTGCGAGGCAATATTTACTCCTCCTGTGCCGAAGCATGCCGGGGTATATGGCCCGCCGCAATTAATACAATTTGAGGCATTAATATACCCTCTCGCGCCATTTTTTTTTTCTTGCATCAAATGCACTTTTCATCACCTTTTGCCTTCTCTCTTTAATTTCTATCCTTACCCTCTACTCCTACCCATAATTGATTGACAATTAAAGAAAACCCCATCTTCTCTCTCCCCCCACCTCTCCTCCTCAAACTCACTATATAATTAATGGTATAGTGGGAGATTTCAACAAGGAAGCCAAGCTCTTGTTAACGGTGGAGGACGGTGCATAGTAGCTAG
>Ga0325402_1002327_pt1 | contig 16591 bp, 9 predicted proteins | sample PopdelMetagenome_22_FD_207212 | JGI IMG/M metagenome (GOLD analysis project Ga0325402, IMG submission 207212) | Populus deltoides microbial communities from Bellville, Georgia, United States - Xylem-PdKOR-R3 | ecosystem: Host-associated > Plants > Phyllosphere > Stem > Wood/Secondary xylem... | reverse complement strand
TACTGGATAAGGGTTGGATTTATGGATGGGCCTGCAGGTTTAGTCGCCTTGAAGTTGGTGGGAAGGAACAAGAAGAATAAAATCCGAAGGTAGCATGCTTGGGACCGGGCAGAAAGTAATGGACTCTAGGTAAGCTTGTTTGTATCCCTGGAGACATGGTTCTATGGTTTTGTGTGTGTGTGTGTGTGTGTAAACAGAAGAAATGGCACCCGGAATCGTGTTAGAACCATTTTGAAATACAAACACAAAACACAATCTATCCTGCCCCATGAAAGAGACAGCTAGTTATGCATGGAACCATGCGGGTTGAAATCAATGATGCTGCTTCCGCACTCGACTCTTAAATCTAACTGCTGTCATGCTATGTCTTGTCCGGTCAAAACTTTCAAAAACTTTTCAGCGAAACCAGTAGGTGTAGTTATTAAATTTGATTCGAACAAGAATTGAATTGCGAGTTGGAGATGTTAATTTATATATATATATATATAAATTTTTTATTTGTTTTTTTTAATTATAAATATAAATAAAAAACTCATACATGAATTTAGTTAACTAAATTAAAAATTATCTAAGTGAATAAATTAAAAACAAGTTATTAATAATAATTAAAAATAAAACTATAAAGAATAAAAAATAAATATAAACCAAATATTTAATCTCGAGATGAGATATATACTTGGTTATGTTTATTGGTTATGTTTATTGAATCTATTTGTTAAAATTATTTTTTTATTCAATCAAATAATAATAAAAATAGACACACGTTAAGTTTATTAAATATAATAAAAAGAAAAAAAATATTAAACAATGTTGTGCATGTATGTGTGTATATATATATAGATATATATATATATATATAAAAAGTAGAGTTAATGTATATAAAACATGAAAAAAATTAGATGAGTCATAATAATATCTTCAAAAACTAAATACATGAAAAATATTCATAAGAAAAAATCTATTAAAAACAAGCAAAATAAAATATTATAGAGGAGGGAAGTTAATTGAAACATATATTAAAAAAATATATTCTTAAGAAAACATGTGTTAAAAGAAGGTATCAATTGAAATAAAAGCAAAAAATAAAATAAAAAAAAGACAATGATAATCTATTTGTCACGCGTGTGATTCAAAAAAATAAAAAAACAAAATGACTCGGGTTATAGCCCTAATTAGGTTTAATAAGTTGATTTTATTTTAATTAAACAAAAAAAATAACAATAATAAATTGATATTTTTTAAAATAAAAACATTACGATAACTTAGATAAACAAGCATTTGAAAGTACAAAACTGAATAAAAAAACCACCTCGAGTCAACACGAAGTAACATGATAGACTTGTAACCTGAATAACAAGGAGCGAGCAAACTTGGGCTGGCTCATAAAACTTGTGACCCGGGTATTGAGATATAAATAATCTGGTATAAAAAAAATTGAAAAAAACCACAAAACCAATCTTTTAAAAAATGACATCAAACAATAAAATTGAAAAATAAAATAAGTCACAAAAAAATATTGACCAACGTTGACTTTTCAAATTTGTTACATAGGTTATTAGATTATAAGCATCATGCATGGAAAAACCATAAAAGTTGATCCTTGGCAAGTCAAATATCGAATGATGAATTCAAAAATAAAATTTATTGCATGTTATGATTTGAAATTAAAAAAAAAATTGTAATTAAAAGAACAATAGTGGAAAAAAAAAACCAGAGAGCAACCCATAAATTTTTATTGAAATTTTAAATTGAAAAGAAAAATAACTTTAATGGAAGAAAAAAAATCCAAATCAAAAAATAATAATACACCAGAAACTTGAAAAATTAGAGATCAAAAGAATAAAAACTAAAATTTTTTAAAAAATATATGATAAACTGGAATTGAAAGACTAATTTAAAAGCAAATATTTTTATATATATAAAAGAACCAATAACAAAAATAAAAATTTAAAAGAATAATAACTGAAATTGAAATACTAAAAACAAAGATGATCAACTTATAATTTTATGGAAAAATTAGAGAAGAAAAGATAAAATAGCCTCATCAATGATAAATTACCTCACCGTCGTTGGCATACGCTGATCGGGAAAAAAAGGATATGATAACACTTTCAATGATATGATGATATGACATATCTAACTACCAAGAGATGCCACATACTTTGGCGCATGGATAACATATGTCAATAAACTTTTGGATTTAAATATAAATCAATCAAGCAAAAAAAATCAAGTTGCCCACTATAGTTTTAGAATAAAAAAAATAAACCCATGTAAAAGGACAAAAACACCATTCAATGCATGACTTATTATAAAAGTAAAGATTTCATTTCATTGTATTTTTTTTAAAAAAAGCATAAACACTCTCAACCAACAAATTTATTTTTTCTTATTTAGAGGTAATTTAATTATTTTATTATTTAAAAAACATGGAAAAATTCACATACTCCAGGTAATTTGTTATTGATCAATTGACTATGAAAAAAATTTAAATTATCCCAACATTATATATTTTTTTCAAAATGCAAAAAAATAATAATTTAATTGTTACATCAAATAGTAATCGAGTATGGATTTTAGAGTTATTAGTATCAATTGAATTAAAATGGAATTATTTATAACAAATAATTTTAAAAATTACTTGAATTTTCTATTTTTTTTTATAAAAAATAGGCTGAATGTTTGATCTTTTCATTTAGTTTATAAAAATAACAAATGACATCCAAAAAAATTTCAATTCACGAATAAAATAATTCATGAAAAAACCTCCCTTCAAATCAACACCTAAACATGAGAAAAAATCCCCATTACATATGTATTCAATTACCAATCCAACACCAAACAACTCAAAAAATACCACCTCTATCCCCACCATTGACTGCCAGCAAAGCAAAAAAACTCACACACGCAATCACTTGAACGTTGGCCCCGTTTTTAAATCCACTATTTCCTGCTCCCTTTCCCTTGGCCGGAATAGTGACCGATGGATAAGCTGAGTCGGGACCTGGAGGCTCCCTGTACGGTGGAGGGGGCGGCTAATTAAGACTGAGAGGCAATCCAAGGCCGCGACTAACGTTGATATCAAAGGCCAATCCATGCTGGCATTGAATGCCATCACTAGCATCGGAGAAGAAATAATTCGGACCTTGAGTAGTCAACGGTACAATTATGGTCAACGCTTGATTAAAAACCGTGTTGCCTCCGTTGTAGACGAAGGTATCGTTATAGGACGAGTCATCGATTGAGCAGTTTTTGAATGTTGTCAGATTGTAGGTCTGGATCACCGTCTGATTTGAGCTCGTTTTGAAAACTGAAAAAAAAATCAATTTAACAAACACTTGGAAAATGTTCACGCGTGCGTTCACATTTGGAAATTCGTAGCTTACTAAGATAGTCGCCGAGATTGAAGGTTCGGGAGGCAGCCCAAGAGGAATAGTTAGTGGCAGTGGTGTTGGTGGTGGAATTAAAGAACCAGCCGACATTGTCACCAACGGTGTGATTGATGTATTTAGTGGGAGGTGCCTGTGTTGTGGCGGCGGTGACCAGGACGGCCATAGTGATTAGATGCAGAATGGTAGCTCCGGTCATGGCCGTTGGCTGCTGTACGATGAATAGTTTACTTGCCTGGAGCAGACTACTAGGGTACAAGGGGGCAAGGTATGAATAAAGGACTCGGTGTGTACCGAGTCAACAAAGCTTAAGTACTGAGGAGTGAGTTTGGTAGAGAAGGAAAGTGGTGGGTTTTAGAGATCACGATTTTACTTGAATATGAACGGATGATACCGATATTACTTGAATTGATGAATATTTTTTTTAGATTTAATGGATAATAGATTGAGTATTGTTATTGTCAAATTAAACTTGAAAATTGAAATCAGCCCGAGTAACCTAAAATATAAATTTATATCATATAAATATATTTATTGAGTATTTTTTTTTAATACAATATATACATATGCTAAGAAAATCGAGGACCATCTCTAATCTCAACAAATCATGTTCTTTGTTCTCCAATGATACTATTTAGGTTTTCTAGCCCAAATATCTAAGGCCTATAATTTAGACCCAAAAGCCCATATTTTCACTCCTTGATTCACCTAGGACCAGAAACCCCTGAATCTAATTCGACAACCCATATCTCCTTAGCCCTAAACAAGGAAGTTCTTGGCTCTTGGTCTTTTATATTTCCCTGCGCTCTCGCTCTCTTTTTTACTATTATTATTACATTATTACATCCTCGATAGGAGTAAAAATTTATTTCGCTTCACGTAAAAGGTAAGCAAAGACAACAAAGATTTTCCGGCTCAAAAAAAAAAAAAAAAAAAGAAAAGAAAAGGAAAAAGCTTAGAAGAAAATAATTGTTTAGTCGTTAGTTAATTAATTAGTTAAACCACCCTTTGCCTTGCGTTGGTTTTTGACTGGGCTTGCTAAGTCCACCTTGTCTCTCGCGCTCAATTCGGCTCCCCTCTCGTCTTCTCAGATCATTCTCTCTTTAATTTTCATTCTTTCCTATTTCCTTTTGAAAATAATAATTAAATTACTACCAGTATACTTCTCCCAAATCGAATCAGACCGATTCTTTTCTCAAAGGTAAGATCGATTTCTTATCACATTTTCAGCTTCCTCCTCTGTTATTTCAGTAACATTTGCGATTTTTCTCTGATCTGATCTGAGCTTGCTCTCTTTGCTGGCTTTTGATATTATTTGTTATGTGTGTGTGTAAGAGAGAGTTGCTTGATCGATTAAATGGTGATTAAAGAGATCCTGAGGTGGTTATTCAAGTGAAAAAGCAGATTAGTGTATAAATACAATTTACTGAAATAAATGTATGTGATTTTGAAGTTTAGATCCCGCTGAATTTTAAATTTTACAAAGTATTTGAGCTAAATTTTTTGCAATTTACGTTAGCTAATTTCGCACTGTAGTATTTGTATTGTCTAGCATTGGTTTCATGGATTGAAGTGGTATTCAATTTTGAATTTTCTTCTTTCTGGTTAATAGGATCGCTTGCGGTGTGCAAGTGTGTTCTATTTAAAAGAAGTGTACGATGGAAGAAGAAGAAGAAAAGGAGTTCGGACAAAGTCTTAATATTCGGGAAGTAGATAGTGCTGTAAAAGAAGATAGTGTAGGAGAATCTCGTCAAGGGAATGTAAATGTGCTTAGTGGTGGTCAAGAGGAGATAGAACATGAAAATCCGGTTTATGACAGGCTTGATTCTGTAGATATTGAGGATGATGATGATGATCAGTTTGAACTTGTGTCTTTAAAAGAACAAGAAAGGGGTCTTGGTGAGTTTGCGGTTGGTAATATTGATTCAAACCGACCATCGGATTCAGAGAGTGAGAGATTCTCGTTTGATAGGTTTGGAGAAGTCTCTTCGAATTCATACAGTAATTATGGTGCTGAATGTGATTCTTCTCCTACCATGGAGATTCAACATGATCGCTCTGTATTGAGCACTGGGCCTGAGAGACAATCTGGTCATGCAATTAAGCAGTCACACTCGTCAACCAGTCTAGATTCTGGTTTCTTTATGGATGGATTCTCTCCAACCAGTTCACCGCAAAAGGCTAAGCCAAAAGCTGCAATGCCAAATGTGTCCCCAGAGTTATTGCATCTGGTGGATTCTGCTATAATGGGAAAGCCTGAAATTTTGGACAAGCTGAAGAACATTGTCAGCGGAGTTGAGAGTTTTGGAAGTGGGGAGGAAACTGAGGGCATTGCTTTCTTGGTTGTCGATTCCCTTCTGGCTACAATGGGTGGAGTTGAAAGCTTTGAGGATGAGGATCATAACCCTCCTAGTGTGATGCTGAACTCCCGGGCAGCCATTGTGGCAGCTGAGCTTATTCCTTGCCTTCCTTGGGTAGGTGACAGTGAGATTTTCATGTCCCCTAGGACACGAATGGTTAGGGGGTTGCTCGCTATATTGCGGGCTTGCACAAGGAACAGAGCTATGTGTTCTATGGCTGGTTTGTTGGGAGTACTTTTGGGGACAGCAGAGAAAATATTTGTTCAAGCTGGTGGGTTAACAGAACAGATGGGATGGGATGGGACTCCTTTATGCTACTGTATCCAATACTTAGCGGGGCATTCACTTAATGTTGTTGATTTGCATAGATGGTTACAAGTAATTACAAGAACGCTTACTACTTCATGGGCATCTCGCTTAATGCTAGCGTTGGAGAAGGCAATTGGAGGAAAGGAGTCAAAGGGACCAGCATCTACTTTTGAGTTTGATGGTGAAAGCTCAGGTTTACTTGGTCCAGGAGAGAGTCGCTGGCCATTTACCAATGGATTTGCTTTTGCAACATGGATCTATATTGAATCATTTGCAGACACGTTGAACACAGCTACTGTTGCGGCTGCAATTGCTGCTGCTGCAGCAGCCAAGTCTGGAAAATCATCTGCCATGTCAGCTGCAGCTGCTGCCAGTGCACTTGCTGGTGAAGGGACAGCCCACATGCCTAGATTGTTCAGTTTCTTATCTGCTGATAACCAGGGCATAGAGGCTTACTTTCATGCTCAGTTTTTGGTTGTTGAAAGTGGTAGTGGAAAGGGAAAGAAGGCATCTTTACATTTCACTCATGCATTCAAGCCACAATGCTGGTACTTTATTGGTTTGGAGCATATTTGCAAGCAGGGACTTATTGGGAAAACAGAGAGTGAACTCAGATTGTACATTGACGGATCCTTGTATGAAACTCGTCCTTTTGAGTTCCCTCGGATTTCAAAGCCACTAGCATTTTGCTGCATTGGGACAAACCCTCCTCCTACAATGGCTGGTTTACAGCGTCGTCGTAGGCAGTGTCCTTTGTTTGCTGAGATGGGGCCTGTTTATATCTTTAAGGAGCCAATCGGCCCAGAAAGGATGACACGCTTAGCTTCTAGAGGAGGGGATGTACTTCCTCATTTTGGTAATGCTGCAGGGCTTCCTTGGCGAGCTACAAATGACCAAGTTCGAACTATGGCAGAGGAAAGTTCACTTTTGGATGCAGATATTGGAGGGTGCATTCACCTTCTCTATCACCCCAGTTTGCTCAATGGGCGTTTCTGTCCCGATGTTTCTCCTTCTGGTGCTGCAGGTATGTACATTTTGAAATTATTTCTTTTCCCTTTTCATCTAGTTTTGCTTTGCACATGCCATGGTGCCTGTTGTATCATTATTTGTAAGAGGACTTTTATCTCTGAAGATGCCCCCCCCCAAGAGCCTCTCTCTCTCTCTCCACACATTTTTTTTTTTAACAATTCTTATGTTTCACTATAACAAATAATTGAATGAGTAGAGTTAGAAGATTGTTATTTTCTTTTCTCCCTCTCTCTCCCTCTCTCTCTTGTTATTCTTATCATTTAACCAGTTAAACCCAATTTAAATTGCCTCCTATCTGGTTCACTATTTTATTCCTAGATTCGGTCCTAAATCACCGACAATAAGTATTATGAATTTTATTTAGCTGAGGGCTACAACATCAATTTTACAGAAACCTGTGATGTCTTCTTGTGTATGGCTGAGGCATCCCTTTTTTACGATGCCCTGAATAATCTAGTCACATATATGTTACTTCTTATATTTTCTATTTGTGTCCATTAAGGTATTCTCCGACGGCCAGCTGAGGTTCTTGGACAAGTCCATGTTGCTACACGAATGCGACCGGTGGAGTCTTTGTGGGCATTGGCTTATGGAGGCCCCATTGCCCTACTTCCTCTATCAGTAAGCAATGTGCATAAAGATAGTCTAGAACCAGTACAAGGAAATCTTCCCATAACCCTGGCCACAGCTACTCTGGCTGCTCCAGTATTCCGGATAATTTCCATAGCTATTCAACACCCTTGGAACAATGAAGAGTTTTGTCGTACCGGAGGGCCTGAGGTTCTCTCAAAAATCTTAAATTATCTTCTCCAAACTTTGTCCTCATTGGATGCTGGGAATCACAATGGAGTTGGAGATGAGGAACTTGTTGCTGCCATTGTCTCCTTGTGCCAGTCCCAGAAACATAACCATGCACTCAAAGTGCAGCTTTTCACTTCACTGTTACTGGATCTGAGAATTTGGAGTTTATGCAACTATGGATTGCAAAAGAAGCTACTGTCCTCATTAGCAGACATGGTTTTCTTAGAGTCATTGGTAATGCGAGATGCCAATGCTATTCAGATGCTGCTTGATGGCTGCAGAAGATGTTATTGGACAGTTCGTGAGAAGGATTCTGTGAATGCTTTTTCGTTGAATGAGGCAACACATCCAGTGGGCGAATTGAATGCGTTGGTTGATGAGCTCTTAGTGATCATAGAACTTCTAATAGGAGTGGCATCTCCTGCGGTGGCTGCAGATGACCTCCGTTGTTTACTTGGGTTCTTGGTTGATTGCCCTCAACCTAATCAGGTAGAGTTACTATATCGAACATTGTTTTCTGTTCATGTTCATATATGTATCGGTTGCTTCAGCAATCTGTGTTTACCCATAATTAACTTGCATGATTTTGTTATGTTTCTCTCTGTTTTTTTAAACTCCTATTCTAGAGCATAATCATTGTTATTGGCTTGCCATGTGGGTTTTTTTTGTGATCTTTTCCTGTTTTTTTTTTTTTTTTTTCAAAAAATAAGATTCATATATCCATAATCTCGCTGTATAGACATCATATATTATATGGCCGATTTTTATATTTCATGGCATTCTATTACTGGCCACTTGTTTATAAATCTATCCAAAATGACTCCTGCAAAAATCTTCTTCCAGGTTGCCAGAGTTTTGAATCTTATCTACAGGCTAGTCGTGCAGCCAAATGCAGCCAGAGCTCACATGTTTGCAGAGTCATTCATAACATGTGGTGGTATAGAAACCCTTCTTGTTCTGCTTCAGCGAGAAGCAAAAGCTGGTGATCATAGCATTCCAGAATTGGTGGCAAAGAGCGAAGATAGCTTACCAGTTCAAGAAACTGAACTAGATATTGGTAATGGTACTTCAGAAAGAAGTCAGAATGATGAACAGGAAAAGGATTTGACTTCCCAGGACAAAGATTATGAACCTGAATTTTTAGACAGTGGTGGTGGTGGCAGTCCTGTCACCACTTCCCCTGGCATGGAAATTGAAAGGATGTCATCTGTTTCGGAAAACCCATCTACTAAGAATTTGGGTGGTATAAACCTTTCTATTAGTGCTGATAATGCAAGGAATAATGTTTACAATGTTGATAGAAGTGATGGCATTGTTGTTGCAATCATTGGGCTAATAGGTGCTCTTGTAACTTCTGGGCATTTCAACTTTGTTTCCCATGCACCCTCTGATACTGCTAGCAACTTTTTTGGTGGTGGCCTGCATGATGGAAGTGGTACAATGTTTGATGATAAAGTTTCTCTACTACTTTTTGCACTACAGAAGGCTTTCCAGGCAGCACCTAATAGGCTTATGACTACCACTGTGTACACAGCTTTATTGGCAGCCTCGGTATTCTTTTCCAGTCTCATCCATTCCTATGAATGTGTTCATCAAGGATTAGTTTGTTTTATTGAAAATATTTATTGTCATTGCAAAGTAAAAATCCATAACTGTTTCCTTATGGTTTCAAATACAAATCCTTGTAATTCAGTACTTTGGCTTTTCAGATTAACGCTTCTTCAACAGAGGAAGGGCTAAACTTTTATGATTCTGGACATCGCTTTGAACATTCACAACTTCTGTTGGTTCTGTTGCAGTCTCTGCCTTACGCATCCAGAGCCTTGCAAAGTCGAGCATTGCAGGTATTTCTATTTGAGCGAGTCCTATATGTTTCTGTGCATGCATTTTTTGGCTTCTCATCATCATTGTTGAACCATATTTGTTTCTGGTATATATAATGAAAAAGAATGAAGCTTAATACTTGCCCAAGTTGTGCATTCTAAAATTCAGTCTTCGCATTGTTTGTTGCCTTAGTGTTGTTATCAGTAAAGGCTACACGAGTTAATCTATGATGTTACTATGCTTTGCAGATTTACCTTTTAGTCTCCCCTAGTTATATAAGAGTTTTCCATTAGAGGGAATTTTCAAACCTTAAGCTGGGGATGCAGTAACAGCTGGGGTTTTCTTTAAATAGTTGGAAATTTTAAGCTGGAGACCAGATGTGGATTAATGCGAGGCAGTGCTCATTTTCAGTCATTTCAAATATGATGATAAGAGGGTGGGAGATGTTATCCTTTATTTATTGAATCAAGTGACAGTCAAGAAGTTCCCTATTGTATTATTATTTTAATAACCATTTTAGACAATCAGATTTAACAATGAACAATATGTTCTCTAGTTTTTGGAACTTAGATATTGGAAGATACTGTAGGATGTGAAGCTGAAGGGTTATAATTGTCGATCTATTTCTTGATTGTCCATAAGACAGCCCAATGAGTTTGTTCTTGCAACTTATAGTGTTTTTCTCCGTACCCTTAGGTGACCAGCTAATAGGAGTATTGAATCATTCAGTTGGTGTCAAATGGATAAACGTTTAGTTTTATTTCAGTCAACATGTTTATGCATAATTATTTTGTGGATTCTTATTTCTACAACAAATATTTTATACCAAGTGTTCGAGAAAATGCATGATGCTAAATTGCTAGAAGTAGGCATATTGGAACTCCTTTGCAAATAGTTATCCTGATACAATAAGTCGAATATGTAGTTTAAATTCTCTATTTAACCTCACATTTCTAGTTTTCCTTATCAAGTTCCCCTGTATTTTGTTTAGTTTCTGAGCTGCTGCATTCTATATGATTTCAGGATCTTCTGTTTTTGGCTTGCAGTCATCCAGAAAACCGAAGCACTCTGACAAAAATGGAGGAATGGCCTGAGTGGCTTCTAGAAATTCTAATCTCTAATTATGAGGTAACATTATCTAACATCATTCTTAATTTGTTTTGTTTAATTGTTAGGGGCGTGGCACCTAGTTAGAGTAGGAGGATTTCATATGTAATAGAGTCTTTAAATTAATCTAGCAAACTTTTGGGGTCATACTTTGATTCTTCTTACTTGTAATTTCATGTGTTTTCAGATGGGTGAAAACAAAAATTCTAACTTGGCAAGCTTGGGAGACATAGAAGACCTCATACACAACTTCTTGATTATAATGTTAGAGCACTCAATGCGCCAGAAGGATGGTTGGAAGGTGGGTGTTTATCCATCCTTTTCTTATAATTATATGACTCTATTCCCAGTTGGAAGATGGGCTCTGTGGAGTTTAGTCTTGACATCCGGCATTTGATATTAATTGCATGGCCATTATGTTTCTTTTCTCTATCATTGATTCCAATCAAATATGTTTATTGTTTCTTCTGCATATCTTGGCGTTCCCTACATTTGACTTGAGTTATTTAAGCATCAATGTGGAATCAGCTCATGCATTGCAGAATTTGAAATGATATCCTGGAATTCGATTCATAAATTATCAGCATCGTGACAGTTGCAATATACTGAAATTCTATTGACTTTAGAATCCTGGAAGTCAGTAATGACCTCAAAGTTTTCTTTGGAATTTGATCTTTATTCTTACTAGTGGTTTTAAATCAAGGACACTATTGCATTGTGATTGCGGACATATGGCCATTACATAACCATGGCTGTCAGTAATTGCCCTTGTGTGACTGCTTGAAACGTACTAGTAGTGTAAATTCATGTTACGTACACTTTTATGAAACCACAGCTATCAATGGTGCTTTTTATGTGGCAGCTTGAAAGTACTGCTAGTGTAAATATCTGTTACATACACTGTTATAAAACTGTAACTGCTCATATTTTCTACTTGCACTTGTGTTTTATATGCTATACCTTTGCTTATATGTGTTGCTCTTATTAAATCTGTTTTGAATGGATGTGTTCCCTTCAAACTCTGCTCATATCAGCTTTCATCTCCTCCTTACAGGATACTGAAGCTACAATTCATTGTGCAGAATGGCTTTCTATAATTGGGGGATCCTGCACAGGAGACCAACGGGTTAGGTATTCCATTATCTTATAGACCTTCTTCTGGGAATTTTCCCTTTTCTGCTCAAATTGGTTTATTCTTTTTTGAGTATCAATTGACTTCATGAACCATGATTAACACCATGTTGGCTGACTCAAACTCTAATAATTACCATGTTGGTTGACTCAAACTCTGATTGTATCTTTTATTGTCTCCTATTGGGTTTCCAATGAGTTGATCCATTTGGTGTTTACTGAATTTTTTCCCAGTGATTACTGACTGTACTGCTTGGACCACATGGTACTTATCCAGATGTCTATAGAATTCCCAATTGAGCATCATGCTAGCTTTATTTGATAGTTAAACCTTTGTTGTAATCCATTAACTCTGAGCTACAGCTGCTTTTACACTCTTATTGGTGATACCTCATAGCCAATATTTCTCTCTTTTTGGTCAATCTTTTTCATCATTTGAAGACGTGAAGAATCACTACCTTTATTTAAAAGAAGGCTCTTGGGTGCATTGCTAGACTTTGCTGCTAGAGAACTGCAGGTTCAGGTAACTTTTGTACTTTTCTGCTCTTTAGGAATATTATGTCAGGTATTCTGGATTTCCATTTTGGATGAGTCTTCAAGTGTATAAAAAGTGTAAATAGATGTGACCTCAAATCGAATAAGCATTCTAGAGTAACACCAAAATCTAAAATTGAATCTGTCTGGAAAATGTGCAAAGTGAGTGAGAGTAGAGCGGGAGAAAACTTCCAATTGCACGCTAAAGAATTCATATGAATTCATCTGTATTTGATTTCCATTTTAGTTTTTATCAAATCTATTTTATTTCATTTTATGAATTTGGCATCAATTGGAACCCAGTTCATTCGCTCAGAGTTCTATCTATGACCTAGTAGCATGTGGTCTAACGATAATGAGACCTAGCATAACCATGACTGATATGGCTTTAACATTTACAATATCAACAAACTTTCCTCACCCAACAATTTGGCCTAGCATGGTGGGCAACATTCTGATCACAGTGACTTTGTTATTTGTATCCAATTCAAAGACATTTTGGGTAGGTGGAGAGCTAGAACCATATGAGGCCATAGTGAACTTTACATTTACTGTATTTGCATTATATGGCACCATTGTTGCTGCTTGATTACTTGAAACTCTTGAAAGATAAATTCTGAGAGGATAGGTGCACTCACATTCACATCAAACTTTTCTTTTGCTGCAGACTCAAGTAATTGCTGCGGCTGCTGCTGGTGTTGCAGCTGGGGGTTTGCCACCCAAAGATGCTAAGGTGGAAGCAGAAAATGCTGCTCAGCTTTCTGTGGCACTGGTTGAAAATGCTATTGTTATTTTAATGCTTGTTGAAGATCACTTGCGATTACAAAGCAAACTTTCTAGTGCATCAAGCGTTGTTGACAGTTCATCACCTCCACTTTCTCTTGTATCTCCCCTGAATAATCACTCTAGTTCCCCAGCATCAATTGGTACTGATTCACTTGAAGCTTTGGGTGATCGCAGATCTAGTGACTCTGGGGGACTCCCTCTTGATGTATGTATATTTTTTCCCCTTCTGCTTGGTTGCTCTAGTCATAGCTACTGGCAGCAGAAGAGCTATGAATTTTATGCTGTACTTCTCAGGATGTTTTGTTTGCGCATCTATTTTTTTCTCAGTTAATAGAATTTAAAAATTTCTATTTCATACACTAACATGGGACTTCCTAAGGTCCTTGCTTCAATGGCTGATGCAAATGGGCAAATTTCTGCGAGTGTGATGGAACGTCTTACCGCAGCAGCAGCAGCTGAGCCTTATGAATCTGTTTCATGTGCTTTTGTGTCATATGGGAGCTGTACGATGGATTTAGCTGAGGGTTGGAAATTTAGGAGCAGACTATGGTATGGTGTCGGCCTGCCTTCAAAAACAGCTCCCTTTGGTGGTGGTGGCAGTGGATGGAAATCTTGGAGGTCTACTTTAGAAAAAGATGCAAACGGAAACTGGATTGAACTTCCTTTGGTAAAAAAATCAGTTGCCATGCTTCAAGCTCTATTATTAGATGAGTCTGGACTTGGTGGTGGTCTTGGTATAGGTGGAGGATCTGGTACTGGAATGGGTGGAATGGCAGCACTATATCAATTATTGGACAGCGACCAACCATTTCTATGCATCCTACGTATGGTGCTTCTTTCTATGAGAGAGGAGGACAATGGGGAAACCAGTATGCTCATGAGGAATGTAAGCATGGAGGATGGGATGTCGGAAGGATTTGTCCGACAAGCTGGCAACACCATCTCTTTAGAAAACAGTGCTCAAATGCAAATGAGACAACCACGGTCAGCTTTGCTGTGGAGGTAATTTAAATGCTTATCTTTTAACTTTTTTTCCTCCAAGTTTCTTATAAAATAACAAACTTATTTTCTATTGGATTTAAAGAATAGAGTGCGATTTTTACTATGGATATGTTTATGTTTTCTTATAACCACCTCTTAACACCATGCTGCCTTGGAAAATTGAAAATGTTTTTATGGCTTAGAACTCTAGAGGTTCTTCTAACAATATTTTTTTTTTGCATCGAACACTTTTAGTATAACGTTTATGGCCACATTTTTCATTTGCTTTTCTGGTGATTTAGTTCTCTTCACATGAAGCAATGCATATAAGTTGTGGTTGTAAATCATCATCAAACACGAATAGGAATTACTTTTAGGAATAATTAGGCGCATGTCATAGCTGCAACATGCAGCTGGGGAACTCAATTAAGAAACCAAGCTATTTGATTGTTTAAATTGAACTGGATAGCACCTGTTCGTATGCAATTATTAGAGGCATTCCCATCTCCCATGAGACTTGCTCAAGTCAACACCGACTTGGTTGGTGCTTTTTTCCATGTCATAAACATGAATGTTTTATTTCAGTATGGTTTTTGTTGTTGTTTACTTATAGTGTATACTAGATCATTGATCCGCTCTACGTTGCGAGTTGGGTTAAATTTTTCTTGAGCGTAAAAAAATTCAGATATTGTTAATGTTTTTATTCTAATAGAAAAAAATTTAAACAGTATTGGGGTTGACCTGATATGACTCAATTGACTTTGCGGGTTCAAAAGCAACCCGGACGACCTATAAGAATATAGTTTGACTATTTTTTTTCAAAGATCTTTTTATTTTTATTTTAAGATAACAACATATTGGATTGACTTAGGTTAACCCGAGCTAATATGTCAAATTCACGATCCGGATTATGAGACTATGATAACCCCATAAAAAATAAATCAAAACAAATTATGAAGTTTAATTCCAATCAACACAATGTTGAAGGATGAAATTGAAAAAAAAAAACCTAAAAAAGTGACCTAAGTTAACCTGTCAAACCCGCGGTCCGGGTCATAAGACCGAGATAACTCCATAGAAAGCAATTCAAAATAAATCATGAAGTTCAATTTCCAATCAACCCAATGTTGAAAGACGATATTAAAAAAAGAACATAAAAAACAAACGAGTCAATCCACAAAATCCATGACCTGGATCATGAGACCGAGATAACTTTATAGAAAAAAATAAAAAAATTAACATGATTTAATTTGGGTTAACTTGCCAAATTCATGACGTTGGTCATGAGACCGAGATAACACTATTAAAACAAATTATTAAACTCAATTCTCAATTGACCCTGTTGGACCTAATGTTGAATTATAAAATTTGTAAAATTTTTAATTTAAAAAAGACATAAAATGAGCCAAGTCAACTTGGATTAACCTATTAAGTATTATTCCCGAGTCATTAGACTAAGATAATATAATAAAAAGCAAACCGAAATAAATCATTAAGCCTAATTCTCCATTAAACACAATATTAAATGATAAAATTGGAAAAAAAGTCAATTAAAAAAAAGAAAAAAATCCGAGTCAACTAGGTTAATTGTCAAACCCGCGACCCGGGTCATGAGACGAGAACAACCCAATAAAAAACAAATTCAATGTTGAAGAACTCATGATTAGAGTCATGAGATCAGGATTACTTCTTAAAAAGAAAAAAAATGACTAAATTTAACCGAGATTAAAATGCCAAACTCGCGACTCTAATCATGAGACTAAGATATCTTAATAGAAAACATATCAAAACAAATTATGAAACTCAATTCTCAACCGATCAAATGTTGAATGATGAAGTTGAAAAAAAAATTCAATTAAAAAAAAGATACAAAAAACAACCCGAGTTAACTCAGGTTAACCTGCTAACCTAATAGAAAGTAAACAAAATAAATTATGAAGCCTAATTCCCATCAAACTAATATTAAAGAATGAAATTGAAAAAAAAAGTTAATTAAAAAAAGAAAAAAAAACTCTAGTCAACAAAGTTAACCCGTTAAACTCGTGATCCGTGTTATGAGAATGAGATAACCCAATAAAAAGCAAATATAATATAAATGAAATAAAAAAAATGCGTTGATTGAGAAAAAATCAAAGAAAAAAAAACACTATTCTAATTAATAGTGTTTTGTGAGGAGGGGTACTTAAAAACCCCTCCTCTTTTAATTTTTTTGTTAATTTTGCCTGGGTTTACTAGGACTGTAGAGTTGACAAATGGCAAGAGCAACTACATCATCTAAAATAGGCATTTAATGTTTTTCTTCCAAGCTAATGAATACAAAACATTATCAGATAATTTACC
>Ga0325402_1002326_pt1 | contig 16594 bp, 23 predicted proteins | sample PopdelMetagenome_22_FD_207212 | JGI IMG/M metagenome (GOLD analysis project Ga0325402, IMG submission 207212) | Populus deltoides microbial communities from Bellville, Georgia, United States - Xylem-PdKOR-R3 | ecosystem: Host-associated > Plants > Phyllosphere > Stem > Wood/Secondary xylem... | reverse complement strand
CATACGACAGCGGTTCTGCCTTGGTTATGAGACTCGTTACCAAGTCTTTGAACTCACCACGAAGGCCACAAAACACATAAAGATTGAAGTCTTCAAGAGACATGGGGTGACCAGCAGCAGCTAATTCATCAAATAACGATTTGGCTTGCTGCATGTATATACTAACTGATGAGTCACCTTGCCGAAGGTCTTGAAAGGAGCCATGGAGTTGCATGATGCGAGAATTAGATGGAGAAGCAAGCGCTTTCTCAAGAGTGCGCCAAACACAATGCGAGGTAGAACAATCTACCACGAGATGCAACACATCCACGGAGAGAGAGGAGAGTAAAGCACTCAAAATAAGTTGATCCTGTTGCTTCCAAAGAAGAAAAGAAGGGCTGATGGTAAAGGAAGAACCAGCAGAACTGTCAAAAATATGAGATGGAGGACACGACACTGAGCCATCAACGAAGTGAAAAACACCTTGACCAAGGAGATATGGCTTCATCTGCATTCTCCAATAGAGATAATTTGTGTTCGTAAGTTTTAACGAAACGACTTGGTAGGTGTTCGCTAAAGGAACAATAGCTAGAGTGTGTGTTCCCATGAGAGGCAAATGAATGGTAGGGACTTGGGAGGAAGAATCAGAGACAAGCTCTGCAAGTGGAGGTTGCTGTGGGGGAGAAAAGACACCACCGGCAACAGCTTGGGGATGGCTGGCCGGTTGTGCTGCACCACTGGTGGAGAGAGAGAAGTCGGCGTCAACAGTAGAATCCATGTAGAAAAAGTAAAGATAGGGCCGGCTACAAAGGGAGGGAGGGAGAAAAGAGTTCTTACGACAGAAAGCTCTAATACCAAGTTGAGAATAATTAGGAGGCTTAACCTAATCGTTAACCAACCCTTTCTATATATATGTGTAGGGCAATATACAATAGCAATGGTGGAGGTTACCACACAAAATTATATCTATAATATTTCCTATACAGTATTTCCTATATAAGTACATTCTATAATATGGAGATGGAGAAAGGTATGGAATTTGTCAACGATGCATTGCTTATCCTAAATTTTAAAAATAATTTATTGAGCGTAGGCTAAATAATGGAAAAAAGGTTATGCTCTTTACTTTGATAGACTGCTACACTATATATGATAAAACAAATAATTAGAGAAAGATTGTCATCATAAAGATAGAAAACAAATGTTCTTCCCCTCCATTGCAACATCTCTCCCTCTATCTCTCTCTTTCCCTTCCACTTACCCAAAAACACTAACATAACCCACACCCTCTCATGACCTACCACCATGATGAAAGAGGCAGAGGGGACAAGCTCTGCGGGCGGCTACATAATGGATGCCCAAGCCATCCTACCCCTTTGGTGTGACTAGATAAGAGTAAGGTAACTCTCCCCCCTGCCCTTTATAAATACCCCCTTACCAGGAGGTGGGGGTGAGGACAAAAAGGAACAAAAAAGAAGAAGGAAAAGAACGAAACAAACGACAAAAAAAAAAGAAAAAAATAGGAGAGATGGGGACAAAACAAACATAGAGGAACCAGACAAACAAACAAGGAATAAAATAGAAGGAAACTTACAAGAGAAGATAACAGAAAAAAAACAAACAGAGAAGAAGAGAAGAACAATAACCTCTCTCTCTTTGTCTTAATCTGCCTAGTCGCCGCCAGCACCACCTTGAGCCACTGCCAGCTCCTTCTCCTCCTCATTCTTCTTCTTCTCCCTCCTCCTCCTCTTCTTCTCCCTCCTCCTCTTCTTATTCTTCTTCTTCGTTCCCTCCTCCACTATTCTACAAGTGAATAGTGGAGAGTCCATTGTTCCTGAGGTGGACTAGTGTCGGCCCAGACCAAAATACTGGGTCGGGTTCGGCCCAGTATCCCAAAAGATATTGTTGGGTCGACATCGGCCTAACCCCTTTTTTAGGCCAATCTTGGCCAACTATTTTGGGTCGAACTCAGCCTAATTTCTTTGAGGGAGTGGCTGAGGGGTGTGCTATCTATTCAGAAGCTGCAAAAGGAAACACAATTTCATGAAAACAAACATGATAAGAGACATATATATTGAGATCCAAAATCGAGACCACGATAGCCAAGATGCGAGGAACTATAACCTAAGAACACAAAAGTACGTAGAAAATCATAATCAGGAGTATGATTAAACAAACATTCAAAGGGAGACTAATTTTGAAGGACAAGAGTAGCCATGCGATTGATAATGTAACAGCCCGGCCCAACCTGCCATATATTGTCCGTTTTGGGCCTTACCGCCCTCACGGTTTTGTTCCTGGTGATGCGAGCCCACATCTGAGTCTGATGCCCCAAAACGCGTATGACAAGTTAGCAACCAGCACTCTTAATAAGGCTAGCCACCACTCCCTCACCCGTCAATGTGCGATCTTACAATCCACCCCCCTTAAGGAGCTCGACGACCCCGTCGGCACAACCGGACAGCCAGTGAGGTTGGCTCTGATACTAACTGTAACAACCCCGTAATTTTTCCAGCAATATATTTTGAAAATTCATGATGTTTTTTTTTTCAAAAATTTGAGCAGAGTTTCCCCTAATTTAGCCTATCCTAAGTTATCGACAAAATCAACATCAGTCCCTAATCAACCATTTCCACAATTCAATATTCTTATTATACTCCAACATATCTTAATCAACAATATTTCACTTTCTCTAACATATCAACTTAACGAATAATTATTTTGCTAAAAAGAAGAAAGAATTATCTTAACCATGATACACAAACCATAGATTATAGATTTAATATACTTTCTTCAATCATATATAATCTTTTAAGTACAGTTTATCACAAATAATATTAACTACATGCTTATATATATATCACCATTATAATCAGATAATATTTACATAACAGAGTACAAGTTAAATAAGCTGATCCATTTAAATTCATACATACCCAACATTATAATCTTCCAAAATATATAGATAGTAATGTTATTATCAACAATTTACATATCCAAAAGATTTACTGGTAATGGAAGTAAACTCTAAAACTACTAGGAAGCGCGGTATTGAGATGAACCTGCATAATGATTTAAAATATAATTATGGTCAATTAGAGCATTTACATTTGCATTAACATATAAATATATACATTAGTTACTCACAAAATTTCCACATTTACTATCATCTTCCAAGTACTATTCACAAATCAATAATCTAAAATTTAAATATGTCCACTTCATAGAACTTCAGTTCCAAACCAGCACTAGTTCCAAACCAGCACTGGTTCCATACCAGCACAGCTGCCCATTCACAGGGCACCAGTCCCATACTAGGATAACTGGTCATCAGTTGCCCATTCACAAGGCACCAGTTCCATACCAGAATAACTAGTCCACCAGCAGCCCATTCACAGGGCACCAGTTCCATTCCAGGATAGCTGGCTCACAAGTTTTCTATTTTCAAAATAAATTAGCATGGGAAAATCTACTAGCATTCCACATACAATTTCATTGATCAAGGGAAAATTTAAATATCTAAAGTTTCAGAGAAAGAAAAAAATATTCAAGATATTAAACACCTACCCGCAATTTCTGCATCCTGCTCACCTAGAAAAGCTTCACACCCCAACTCCCTCATATTCTTCACTATCCTTACCAACACAGTTATATTATCAGAAGACACAAGAGTAATTGGAGCTGGCGGTGGTGCTGGAACCACTGGAACAGTCGTACCTGACATGCTTTCTATAACTGCTCTAACAACCTGTGCTAGGAAAATAGGGTCTGTATATGGTGCTGGTGCAGCTACTGGTGGTGCTGGTGGGGGCACCCCTCCATGCCCCTGTTGTCATAGTCCCTTGGAAGGAAGTGCATTAACTTGTCTAGGCCCTTCTTCCACCTGTAGTCTGACTGATCCCCCAATACTCTGTTTTAGTGACACTGGAGGTACATGTGAAGCAGTATCCTCTAAAGGATCGTCTTGACGTCTATCCATAGATCCTCTATCTTGAGCTTACCTCTCCGAAGGGGAGGGGTCAGTAGTTGCACCCTTTCTGGTTTGTACCATCCTGTAATAATACAATCATTTTTTTTGTGAGTTTTTTTATCACTTAGAACCCAAACCAGGGCTCTGATACCAAATGTAATAGCCCGGCCCAACCTGCCATATATTGTCCGCTTTGGGCCTTATCGCCCTCACGGTTTTGTTCCTGGTGACGCGAGCCCACATTTGAGCCCGACGCCCCAAAACGCGTATGACAAGTTAGCAACCAACACTCTTAATAAGGCCAGCCACCACTCCCTCACCTGCCGATGTGGGATCTTATAGATGAGATATATGGAAGATTCAAACACATAATTCCAAAATCATAATTAAGCACTACATTGGCCTAAGAGTGTAAGACCAGTTTCGACAATATGACGATGACAACGCTTAACACTGCCATTTTGCTCATGCGTATGAGTACTAATTAACCTCTGATGAATACCAATAGTTTGAAAGAAACTGTTTAACTTATGATATTCACCACCCCAATTAGTTTGAACAAATTTAATTTTGCGAGAAAACTGATGCTCAACAAGCACTTGAAAACGTTGGAATATAGAAAACACATCAGATTTTGCAACAAGCGGAAAATACCACATATATTTTATATGCGCATCTATAGATATAACAAAGTAACGAAAACCATCAGAAGAGAACATAGGAGCAAGACCCCAAACATCACTAAATATTAAATCAAGTGGAGCAATAGTTTTATGGCCCGTAAGTCGCAATGACAGACGCAACGACTTGCCAAGTGGACAAGCTTGACATTGAACAAGAAAGCATTTAGAAGTACACATTATTTTATTTTTGGAAACTAACAAATTAAAAATAGAGGAAGTAGGATGTCCCAATCGACGATGTCACAGATCAGCAGTGGTAGAGACATAAGGAGACCAATAAGCTTGAGGAATGGTGGTGGCAGAAGAATTAGAGAGAACATAGAGACCATCATTGCTCTGATAAGAAAAGAGCATTGCTTTGGTGGTGAGATCCTTTACATAAAACACAAAGGCGTGAAATTCAAAATAAACATTATTATCATGACAAAATTTCTGAGCATATAGCAATGGTTTGGTAATGTGAGGAACATGGAGAACATTAGATAATGTAAAGGTGCGTTTAGGGGAATGTAACATGTTATGTCCAATATGGGATATGGATAGACCCTTACCATCACCAACATGCAAGTGATCATTACCAAGATAGGGTGCACAATCGGTCAGAGTCGCAAGATCAGGCGTAACGTGTTGGTTCGCACCGGTGTCCGGGAACCAAGTAAGGGCAGAAACCGGACCAACAACAATATGGGTAGAGGACTGGTGACCACTGCTGTAAAACTGCGCATAGTGTGGGGCTGTGGGGCTGAAGGAGAAGCATAGTTGACACTTGATGTTCTGCTCAAAGGACCGGTGAGAAGACCACTGCCCACCAGCAGCAGGCTATCTGGGCTACTGCCAATGACCTTGCTTCCAGTCCGTGGGAGCAGAAGAATGAGAGCCATGAAAATCAGACTTGCCATTGATGTTGTACGTGTTGCTATTGAGCGCCAGTTGCCGCGGGAACAACCTCTGTTACGCTTAAAATTGGAGTTGGGTTGTTGCTAGGCAAGATGAGCAGAGGGCAGCAAAGATGGTGTGGGCAGCAGAGGTGGATTTGTAGCCAATGATGGAAAAGAAATCTTATGCAGAAACTCATGAGTAAGAAGATGGTTGTGAAGGTCCGCGTATGACAGCGGTTCTGCCTTGGTCATAAGACTAGTTACCAAGTTTTTAAACTCGCCACGAAGACCATGAAATATATAGAGATTGAAGTCTTCAAGAGAGATGGGTCGGCCAGCTGCAGCCAATTCATCAAATAATGACTTGGTGTGATGCATGTATATAGTAACCGAAGCATCTCTTTGCCGAATATCTTGAAAAGCCCCATGGAGTTGCATAATGCGAGAATTCGATGGAGAAACGAGCACTTTCTCAAGAGTACGCCAAATACAAGAAGTCTAACAATCTACCACAAGATGCAAGACGTCCATGGAGAGAGAGGAGAGTAACACGCATAAAATAAGGTGATTCTATTGCTTCCAACGAAGAAAAAAAGGGTTGATTGCTGAAGAAGAACCATCAGAACAGTCAGAAACATGAGAGGGAGGACATGGCACTGAGCCATCGACAAAATGGAAAACACCTTGACCAAGAAGATATGGCTTCATCTGCATTCGCCAATAGAGATAGCTGGTGTTTGTAAGCTTCAATGAGACCACTTGATGAGTGTTGGACATCGTAATGATAGAAGAAGTTGTTGTCCCCATGATGTGAAGAGGGACGACAAAAACATGGGAGAAGGAACCATGGTTCTGCTTTGCAGGTTGGGGCTACTACTGGTGGGAGAAAGAACTAGTAACAGTAGCTTCTGAGTGGTTGGCCGGCTGGGCTGCACAGCTGGTTTGGTGGGGGGAGAAGGCAGCAGTAGTAGCAGAATCCATAGGGAGAGGGAAGAAGAGTTTTGATTGCAGAAGGCTTTGATACCAAGTTGAGAATAATTAGGAGGCTTAACCTATTGGTTAGCCAACCCTTTCTATATATATGTGTAAGGCAATATACAATAGTAATGGTGGAGGTTACAATACAAGAGTATGACTACAATATAAGAAAAAGATATTTTCTATATAGATACATTAATACACTGGATGTCTGAAGTTAAAGAAAAAAATTTACTACATGACCAAGCTGTTCAAAGCCAAGACAGATGATAAAGAGATATAAGAATTTAGAGAGAGAGCTACATTTTACATATACAGAGTAATTAGGCCATTAGGACTCCCATCAGATTTGCCAAAAACTCCAGTACTCCTAGTCCTGAGCCAGATTGAGTTTTTTATTAGATCATCAGGTTATTTAGATTAATTATCAAACTTAGTCGAGCTATTTTTTTAATTAAATAACAACTAAGTATCACATGCAAAGAGGCAAAATATATAGTCATGATCTGCCCATCTTTGCAAGTCAACCGCATAAATCTAGCCACCAGCTGGAGATAAAAAAGTTAAAGCAGTAACAAGAGAAATCTTAATGATTGCTTGCTATGATTTACTGTTAGTAGGGTACTCAATCTGTCTACTTGTTAGTGATGAGTCACTTCTTTAAAGAACCTTGATTTCGATTTTTTCTCAAGTCTCTTTCATATAAAAGATATGATTTATTGGTTGGATTACCGACATATATATATATATTTTTTTGATAACCTGGGGTGTCTGGGCCAACTTACGTGCACCATAACTAATCTCTGGACTTACTGAACATCCTGCAAGCTCAATGAATATGTAAGGCACCGCGGGGATGACAGGCGTGTACAATGAGACTTGAACCCTAATGCAGAGGAAAGGAACAAGTCCCTTCCACCCCTGGGCCACAACCTCAAGTGCATTACCAACATATTCTTGATATGAGTATGCGTAAATCTATTCCATTAATCTTTAATCATTAAAAAAAAAAATGCTAAGTCGATCCTTTTGTTCTCGATCATCTTTGTAAATCGCAGCCTTGGACTTGATAAAGAATGTGGAAGTGCAAGCAATCTTAGGGCCGACAACATCAATGCAAGCTAATTTTGTTATTGGTCTAGGAGAAAAAGCTCAGGTGCCCATCATATCATTTTCTGCATCAAGTGATTCTCTTACGTCCACCAGGAGTCCCTATTTTTTTCGAGCTACACAAAATGACTCAAGTCAAGTCAATGGCATTGGAGCCTTAGTTCAAGCCTTTGGATGGAAAGAAGCAGTACCTATCTACATGGACGACGAATATGGAAAGGGAGTTATACCTTATTTAACTGATGCTTTGCAAGCAGTTGAGGCTCATGTACCCTACCGGAGTGTCATTTCTCCATCGGCCACTGATGATCAAATTGCTAAGGAGCTTTACAAGTTGATGACAATGCAAACAAGAGTTTTCATTGTCCACATGTTTGCCTCTCTTGGCGCTCGGCTTTTTGTCAAAGCTAAAGAGATAGGGATGATGAGTAAAGGCTACGTTTGGATCATGACTGATGGGCCGACTGTAGGTCTCTCAACCTCACCAGTTCCTTCTGTCATTGATTCTATGCAAGGGGTATTGGGTATTAAACCTTATATTCGAAAAACAACGGAGCTAGGAAATTTTCGGTTACGGTGGAAACGGAAATTCCAACAAGATAATGCAGACATCGTTGATGCTGAGTTAAACATTTATGCACTACAAGCCTGCGATGCTACTGTAGCATTGGCCATGGCAATTGAGAAAGCTGGTACAACGAACTTAGGCTTTCGGGAGGCAAATGTTTCCAACACTTCAGTAACTGATCTTGAAAATCTGGGAATCTCTCAAAATGGTCCAAACCTCCTCCGAGCATTGTCAAACACTAGTTTTGAAGGTCTAACTGGAGATTTCTTCTTCATTAATGGACAGTTACAACCATCGGCTTTTGAAATAGTTAATATGAATGGAAATGGAGAAAGGAGGATAGGATTTTGGAAACCGAGAAAGGGACTCGCAAAAACCCTTAACTCGATAGCAAATACCCCTAGTACTTATTTTACTTCCAAGTCCAGTCTTGCACCTGTTATATGGGCCGGGGATTCAACTTCTATTCCCAAGGGCTGGGAGATTCCGACAAATGGGAAGAAGTTGCGGATAGGAGTACCGAGATCAACCAATTTCGGTCATTTTGTGAAGTTGACAACAGATCTCAATTCCAATATGACAACAGTCACAGGATACTGCATAGCTATATTCGAAGCTGCAGTTGACGCATTACCTTATGCCATAACTTATGAGTACATCCCCTTTGTCAAGCCTGATGGGAAGTCTGCTGGAACTTACAATGATCTGGTCTATCAAGTGTATTTAAAGGTAAAACCCCTCTCATGTTTCTATATTATGCTTCATCACATTAGCAGCATTCCTATAGGTAACGCATTACTGTAAACAGAGTTACGACGCTGTGGTCGGAGATATAACAATCATAGCCAACAGGTCCAAGTACGTCGATTTTACATTGCCTTACACGGAAAGTGACGTCTCCATGATCGTTCCAATCAGAGACAGCAGAAACAAAAATGCTTGGGTTTTCTTGAAGCCTTTGACTTGGGACCTTTGGGTCACAAGCTTTTGTTTCTTTGTTTTCATCGGATTTGTGGTCTGGGTGCTTGAACACGGAATAAATGAAGATTTTCAAGGGCCTCCTTCGCATCAAATAGGCACTAGCTTCTGGTTTTCTTTCTCAACCATGGTTTTTGCTCATAGTAATTTCACTTCACCTTTTGAGTTTTTAGTTCTCAAAGCACTGCAATCTCAAACATTGACTTAATGTTTACGATACCTATGTTCTTTATGTTACAGGGGAGAGGGTGGCTAGCAACTTGGCTAGAATAGTTGTAACCATATGGTGTTTTGTTGTACTCATTCTTACTCAAAGCTACACTGCCAGCCTAAGTAGCTTGCTTACCATTCAGCAGCTCCAGCCTACAGTTAATAATGTTGATGAGCTCATTAAAAAGGGGGAGTTTGTGGGATACCCGCAGAGCTCTTTTGTGTTGGGAATCTTGAAAAACTTGGGTTTTGATGACTCCAGGCTTATGGCTTATAAAACTCCAGAAGAATGCGACGAGCTTTTTTCCAGAGGTAGTGGAAATGGTGGTATTGCTGCCGCATTTGATGAAGTGCCATATATGAAATTCTTTCTATCTATGTATTGCTCGAAATATACAATGATTGAACCTACATTTAAAACAGGCGGTTTCGGGTTTGTAAGATCACTTCTCTTCCTTCCTCCTGCTCTTCTTGTTTCTGTCTGATATATCATTGTGTATGAGCACACAAAATTTCTCATGTGGGATCATTCTTTTTTGCGTTTCAGGTCTTCCCTAAAGGTTCTCCTCTTGTAGCTGATGTATCAAGGGCAGTTCTAAATGTGACCGAAGGAGATAAGATGAAGGAAATTGAGGATGCATGGCTTGGCACACAAAGCAGTTGTCAAGAATCCAGCACCTCAATTTCATCTAATAGCCTTAGTCTCAAGAGTTTTTGGGGATTATTTCTTATTACTGGCATTGCTTCAATTTCAGCTCTCATGATCTTCACAACCATATTTGTTTACGAGCACAGAGAAGTACTCTTGCAGCCCTCTGATTTAAGAGCAACAACATGGAGCAGAGTTCTTGTTTTGTTCAGAATCTTCATTCAAATGGACTTCACATCCAGGCCTGGAGATCTTCCACCGGCAGACAATGATGATGATCAAGATCCAAATGCACAACAACCCGATCAAGAGGAAGTACAAAATATCAATCAGCTTGTCGTCCCAAATCAAGAAAGATCTGTTCGAAGAAACTCTAGGAGCGATAGAAGATAATCTTAAAAAAGCAAACCTAAAGAACAAGAAAAATTTGAGAGAAAGGATGTTTTTGCATTAAGTGTTTTCTTAAAGATACATTCTTATTCTCTTTCGTATTTCATCTCTCATGTTCTGATTACAAAATTATTTGCAGGCATGAAGTCTTAGACAATTAAGGAATTAATTTAACAAAAGGAAAACCTAAACTAGTAAGGAAAAATATTCTATCACCTTAACCGATTGACCATTTCTAAACTGATCAATCGATTTATTTAATTCAACCGGTCGACCGGTTCTTTTATTTTTCAGAAAAACCAAAATTTAGTTTATTTTCAACATCCCTTCTTAAACTTGATTTCTTTATAACTCCTAGCATATCTCTTGTCTTGACAAAAACATCATGTTTGAGTAGTTTAGTGAAAATGTTTGCGACTTAATCTTGGGTCTTCATATACTTTACTTCAACTTTCTTGTTTGTAATGTAATCTCGTGGTAATGAAATCTTGTGTCAATATGCTTACTTTTGTCATGAAACATAGGATTCTTTGCTAAAGTAATGGCTGATGAGTTGTCCACATAAATTTTTGTAGGCTTCTCTCATGGCATTCACAACTTTTTCAATAATTTTCTTAGCTGTATGAAATGACAAACTCATGTTGTAATAGCTATATATTCAGCTTTACAAGTTGATAATATGACTATAGGTTACTTCTTTGAACTCTATGTGAATGTTATGTCTCCTATGTAGAAAACAGAACATGTAGTACTTTTTCTATCATACATATCTCCAGCCCAATCACTACAACTATAACCCACAAGTTCAAAGTTGTTAGAATATCCATAGCACAAGCCAAAATAAACAGTACCTTTGATATACCGAAGGATTCGCTTTAATGCTTTGAGATGTGTTAAAGTTGGTCTCTCCATGAATCTGCTCACAAATCCTACTCTAAAGAGAATATCTGGATGAGTGCAAATCAAGTATCTCAAACTCCCAACTAGACTCTTAAATGTTGTAAAGTTTATCTTCTCTTATTTATCATTCTTTGACATCTTCACTCCACACTCAACTAGAGTATTCACTTTTACACAATCCTCCATTTTAAATTTCTTGAGAGTCTCTTTTGTAAACTTCTCTTGATCACAAAAATTCCATCTTCTCCTTACTTGATCTCAATCCCTAAGTAGTATGTCATAAGACCAATATTCGTCATCTCAAATTTCTTAATCATTGCTTGCTTGAAGTCTCCAAATATCTTTGGATTATTTCCTGTAAAGATCATGTCATCCATATACAAGCATACAATAAGAGTATCACCACTCTCTTTTATCTTTACATAGATGACATATTCATGGGGACATTTATAAATCCATTTCTTAAGAAATAACCATCAATGCATGTTGCAGTAAACTCAACCTCCACTATAGAAGGACAAGGATGGCTACCACCAATCGCAACCGCTAGCCGCCTTCACACTACCACCAACCATTTGTGTTCACACTTGAAATATGATTTTTCATACTTTTTTATTTTGTGTAGAAATAAGCAACTAAGTTTATACTATTGAGTGTGAGAAATAAAAGAGAGAAACAGAAGGTGAGTGTTTGCAATTTATGTAAGCTTGTTGTTTATGATATAAAACATATTGTTTTATCTTTCCTGAGTGTTTTAAAACCACCACCAATGGTCTCTCCCACCAATAATTGGTATTAGAGCTTCGTTCGTAAAAAATAGAGGAGTTTTTGAGATGTGTCCAAATTTTTGAAGTTGTCAAAACACATTTTGATCATTCCATATTATAGGGTTCTTCAATACGAACTCAACGGTGCAAAAATCAGCCTTGTCGGAGCAAGGGGTGAACTACATGTGCTGCCTGAAGCACTACCTTTGTCAACTAAGCTACATGCACGCAATATTTGAGCCAAGCCGAGCCAAGCCGAACCATATAAGTTGAAGCCATAGCCAAGCCTTCAAGCTATTTAGCCAAGTCGTGATCTGCATCGAGTTGAGCCATCAAGCCGCCACTGAAGAATATTCCCGATTCAACCCTAGCGAACCGACTGACATCTAAAATTGGTTTTTTTACCAATTTAACCCATTTCTGACCTACATTCAACCAAGGCAGACCAATTCCCTACTTTTTGACCATTTTGGATTTGTTAATGGTGTCCATTTTTCAAAATTCAACTCCCAGAAGGTGATATAGTCATTCAAAGAATAAAATGACTACAAAAAATGCACAAACACTCATCTTGAAGCTGACCAAAGACAATTATAATAATTGGTGTATTAGATTGAAGGCATTTATTGGCTCACAAGAGTGTGTAGAGATTACAGAATATGGTTATGATGAAACAGATTCTAAAGAAGCAGAAGATTCTTTACAAAAGGCGCAAAAGCAAGTCCTCAAAGCCAATAGAAAGAAAGATAACAAAGCCAAGACCATCATTTATCAAGGTCTTAATGAAGCCACATATGAGACCATCAATTTCGCAGAAATGTCAAAAGAAATATGGGAGGCTCTCCAACAAAAATACAAAGGTGCTGACGGAATAAAAAAAATTCATCTCCAATCATTATGAGGTGAATTTGAATCATTGTAAATGAAGTCCTTGGAAAATATTTTTGATTATCACACAAGAATTATGGTGATAGTCAATCATAAGAGAAGAAATGGAGAAGCCTTCATAGATGCTTGGATTACTGGGGAAATTTCAAGATCTCTAGATCCAAGATTTGATTATGTTTGTTGTTACCCATTTTTTGGCCCTATGTGCTGAAGATGGTGTGTACCCCTTTTAAACCGAGTGCAAGAGTTTAGCTTATGTTTGCTGGAAGAATGATAAAAGCAGAGAAGAAAGAAATGTTTTTCGAACCATGTTTGAGCTATTTTCTACTCTCTTTATCCTCCCCCTTTGTTGCCAAAATCATTAGGTTTCTTAGACTGATTAAGAGTCTTCATAATGCTAAATTCATTCCTTCTTTATCTGGTCTTTAAGGTTGGATAAATCCCTCAGAATTTACACTAAAAAAAACTAATTCTACTATTGTCGTAATTTTTTATTCCATCTTAGGCTTATTCCATATTAGTCCACATATCACAACACAACAGCAACAATAGCAATAATATTCATTTCTCTTTTACCATTCTTTTCTTTCTCACTTGCATTCCTCATTATTATCCTTTAATATTTTCAGCTCATTAGTAGCCCAAGTGGACATCATGAATTCAATTTTGATCACAGTTTATTTCTTTTTGAAGATCAAGACACGATGTTACACACTTTATGAAGGGCAAGAAAATAGATTCTGCCCTTAATATGGCTAAATTTCACCATTTTATCGACTTGGCTGAATCTACTAGCAGGGGTGACAACTTGACCTCCCCTTAGATTTTTATTTGTATCTGAAGTTCCAAAACTCCAAATTAGGTAGGGTCAGATTCGTTGGAAAGCTAACACTCCCAGCTATAACTTCTATGAAAGGACCTTCCCTGGATTCTATCTTCTTCATATCTGAACTCCCTCAGGAATCAGGGTGACAAACCTACCCTGTTTCGTCAATGGGCAAGGTATCTTTATTTTTTTTTTTTCTTCAATCCCTTCTTCCTCATTAGATATAGCCATGCCTTCACCTTATACATGGCAAGCCATTCATTGTGACCTCCCAAGGTCATTTATACCAAGTTAATTAATTCATTTCTACTTTGGTCGAACCTACCCAAAGGAACGAAGGGTTCCTGTTCCTTATAAGTGATGCATTTATTTTTTCTAATTAGCAACCACATTATAACAGTACATCTTAAATAATTAAGCAAGGAAATCATAAGTTCTCCTCCTCTCCTTTCTTCCCCTCTCGTGGTCGGTCACCTTGCATCTATTCTCTCTCTTTTTTTCTTTTGTTTTTCATTGCACCCCTCCACATTCAAGACCATTTCTTTCACTAATTTATGCATCAAGAATACTCAACCCACTAGAATTTCTCTTCCCTACCTAACTTGGCTCTTGGCTGAAACATGCTTAAGGGAACCAAGGGTTCCCTTCCTCTCTTTTATGCATAATTTCATCTCTTAAGGCAACTTAAACTATTCTAGTCCACTTAATTCCAATCATGTCCGCATTTCCCTAATTTTTTTTACTCAAGAACCCTAATTTTTCAACTTCAAATTACTACACAATTCTTAATTGAATCTAAATAGGCTTTCATAATTTGTTTAGAACTACATGTTGGGAATTTTGCTCCCCCTTGCACGGACCAGTGGTGTTCTGATAGTTGTCCATTGGAGGCTTAGCACACTGACATAATATTTAACGTGGTTCGGCAAACCGCCTACATCCACGGGAGAAGTCAATATTATTAGAGATAGATAGAGAAAGGATTACAACACACATGGAGGAGGAGGATCACTTCACTCAAACTCAACTCCCATTGCTCTCACACACTGCTGTATATGGCAGTAGGGCTGCTGCCCTTGGCAGCCACTCCACTTTCTCTCCTCTTCTCTCTTGTTCTTCTACTGCACTCTCTCTCTCATTTTGCTCTCTAACTTATGCCTCTATTTATAGGCATGAATGGTAAGACAACTTGGCCATAAATTATGGCACTAATTGTGGCAGCACATGAGTTGTACCATTTTGTCAATGGTTGGTGCAACTTGTTTGACAATACCCACCTACCATTGTTAGCCTTTGGACAATAGCATCCCTCTTCTTTAGAGTAGGTTGCAGATGCTTTTTTTATGATTGCTGCATATTAATTGCAACAATCCTAACAATCACCCCCTTTGCCATTCATATGGGCAATTGTCATCTTGCTTCTTCAGTACATGTTTGCATTCTGCAGCTTTTCCAAGCTTACTATTCTGAGAGCGTTTGTGGCCAAGTTTACAAGTACTTGCCAAACCTTGCAATCACTAGAGTTACCAAAGCACACCCTTGCTCACACCAAAGGATCACTTCAACCAGATGGTCTCCCACATCACATCTGAAGAATGTTAACGCTTGTCTCTGGGACATAACATTCTCCTTCGAGCGTATCAACCATGCTCGGTCCAGAATGATTTATCAAGCCTTACACTAAGGCTTACAACACCCCCTCAAACAAAAATTTCTCTTTCCAAGTGTGACAATCATTATTTGAGTATCTCAATATGATCACAAGCTCACCACTCTTCCAAGAGTCTACTCATCTAGGAGTTACGTCTACCCTCTGTTCCACCCTAGGAACCACATCTTACTTCTCCGTGAGTCTCCCGCTCTTAGTCCCAAGAGTCCAGGTAGCTCTCCACCTTTAACCATGGGAGCAACCCATTAAAGGTTGATCCATATCTGTCTTTATATTCTGAGTATTACAATGCCATTACCGAGCTCACCACCTTGATAAGAGTCAACTTGTTCCCGGAACCTGCACATGCCCTCTGCTTATATCATGGCCCCCACACCTTCTCTCTAAGGTGTCTTCGCCTTTCATAGGCGGTCGCATCCTCCTTCAGCTGAGATGCTTCAAAGTGGCTCCAAGATTCTCTACCATCATGTGGACTTGGGAGAGATCACTACCACTGATCACATAGAAAGAGAGAGTTGTGGTACACTCCTCGCAGTCCTCCATCTCAATTTCCATGTTTGGAGCTTCTACGTCTTTCATCACTGTGCTTGACAGCTCCACCTACACCAACTCTCTTTGGTGTCTTCACCTTTCATCATAGGCAATCGCCTTTTATCACAAGAATTTGCACCCCCTCAATTAGGTGCCTCTGCAACAGCTCATGTTTCCATCCTTGCATGCATTGGAAAGGTCTTCGCCTATTGCCTTTATCAAGAGCACAAGAGACTTCCTATTGTACAACTTTTCACACAGTCTCTGCTACGAGCTTCATCTGGGAACACTTCTTCTCCTTGCACCTGTTGTCTCATTATAGTACCTCATTGTATCCTTCAGGTACTCCTACACAATCTCTGTGTGCTCTCGTGCAATTTCTGTTCTCCAGATTTCTTCCTATTCTTTGCTTTTATGTTTGACAGCAGCTCATCCTGTCACAACACCTATCCAAGTCAAAATAGGGTGCCAATCTTTATCCCCTTGATATATTTCTCTTCCATTATCATGGTCTTCATCAATTCTCCCTTTGAGAAATCATAGTCACCGAATCTAACTTCTTTGGAGAAATCACCACTCCATCAGATCCTTGAACATACGGAACCCAACTGTTCCTTTAT
>Ga0325402_1002324_pt1 | contig 16607 bp, 9 predicted proteins | sample PopdelMetagenome_22_FD_207212 | JGI IMG/M metagenome (GOLD analysis project Ga0325402, IMG submission 207212) | Populus deltoides microbial communities from Bellville, Georgia, United States - Xylem-PdKOR-R3 | ecosystem: Host-associated > Plants > Phyllosphere > Stem > Wood/Secondary xylem... | reverse complement strand
AGAAATTAATGACTATGATGTTGAGAACACACATGATTTGACAAAGTAGCCATATTTCATACTATAATGTCTAAATCAGAATATTGTTGATGAAAGGATAATAGTTACACTAATAAACTGGTTACTAGAAGGTTAAATCAAATCACTTGTGATTTTTTTAATATTTAATGAATCATGATAGGTTGCTAGATATTGTATTGGATCTTCAAATATAAACCAATCAATTGTTGAATTAATAATAAATTAATTTATTAATTCTATTTTATTTAAGATTGTAATTTATATTTGGGTCACCCTATGGGTCATACACATAAGAACCATTGATTAGAAATTAAAATAGAAAGATTAATCAAGTGTGACTTAATTGTAAATAAGTTTTAGAAATTAAAACTATAATTTAATTTATACAAGGAATCACAATTATAGATCTAAAAAAATCAAATAGGGACTTAATTGAATCAGTTTCTAAAATTATCTTTAAATAATATATGCAATATTATTCATAGGGTAAATTGATATTTTTTTATTTATAGGGTTTTCAAGTTTCTCTATAAATAGAATGTTATGCCTCTTATTTTCTATATAGTAAATAGTATAAAAACTATGTAAGTTATAGAACAAATAAAAAACACAAAAGAAAAGAGTTAGCACTCAAAGACATAACAATCCCTCTCAAAAAGATTAAGGAGATTTCTCACTGATAGTTTATGTAGATTACCATTAAAGGCTGGGCACTTAGATGATTTGTGGTTTGGGACAAGCTAGCCTTAAAAAAATTATTCAAAGTTAAAAAAATACATGTTCATCAGGTAATCTTTATATAAACCCTAAGTAACTCTAGATCTGTCTAATAGGATCCTTAAGACTCTTTAAAAATTTTAAATTTACAATTTCTGCTATATATATGTGTTTTGAAAAACTCAACACATCCATCTTAATAATTTCTTCCATTCTTTTTAGGTTATCAAACTAGCCTTTGTTCATAACATAATACATTGGACAAATTGATGTGCTTGATTTTTATATGATTTTCACCTACTTATACTCTTAGTTTTATGCTAGTTTATCTTAAATATTTCTATTCCATATGGTTTTTATTTATTTATTTTTATTTATATATAGGAAGAAAGAAATTCATAGAAGCTCATTTTGAAGCCACTTAAATAAGAAAATCTAACTTAAAGAGGTTGTGTACACGTTTTGGGAAAGAAGAGAAGGAAGGAAGTGAAATTTTCTATTGTAAGAATAAGAAATTTTCCTAAAAGAAATTTCAAGAATACATCTCGGTAAATCAAGCATAACTTTCTCTAAAGTTATCATAATTATATAATCTTGATGTCTAAGGAAATGTAAGAGAAATATCTATAACTCTTATGTTTATAACTCTCTAAAAAAAAAGTCATTCTTATAGTGAAAATAAAGCTCAAGTCAAAGGTCAGAATCTGCTAGTTTTGGAAGGAAATCAAGAAAAAAAAAAAGAAGATTTTGGACCAAAAAAAGAAGGAGATTAAGGGGAGACACCACGACCAAAGCTAATTAAAAATGAGGTTCTTTTCACAATTGAAACTAGAAAAGGAGAGGAATGGAGGACTAGAGAAAACTAGACGTAACTGTTAAGTGCTTCGTCAATCGATTCCAGGCAAACGAGTTTTATTCTTCTCATTAATTTTCTTTTAATGTATTCTAATAAGAACATGGGTTTTTCATATTCGTTATGAACTAAAGTTTTTTTTTTCTAGGGTTTTTATGTTGTCTAGTTTTGATTACACAATTTAAATTCCATGTTAATTTATTTTTAATTTCTTTCATGTTGAGTGTTTATCATTGATCTTATTCCTTAAAAATTTCTAGCCAATTATTGTTTGATCTAATAAAAAATAATGAGACTGAGATGTAATTTATGATTATTAGAAGCTTTCAAGACTAAACACCATTAGCTAAACGAAAGATAAAGATATTTTAACACGATTAATGTGATTTTATTTATAAAAAAAATCAAAGAATTTAATGAATCTTTAAATAATTAAATTTACATAGAAATATGTTGAATTATTAGGTAGATATATTTTTAATATTGTTCGAGAGAAAATATCGAATAATTAAGGGGTCTTTTAATAATCAACACGAGGATTTTGAATATGATAATAAGGAATAATAAATTGTGTAAGATTAACTAGATGAAATCATAAGCTCTAGATTTATTTTTATTATCTCTACAGCCTCAAGCTTTATTCTTTTTTTTTAATTTTTTTTATTTTTTTCAAACAATTCAGGTGCTCAATTTTATATAATTTTGGTTTGATTTCTAAATAGTAATTAATTTGATAAATTTCAATTCTTAATAACATAATTAGTCCTTGTGGGTTCGACACTCTTTTTTTCACAAAAACTATACCACTTCTTGCAATTTTGTTTACTTTCAACTATTATCACACCATAAATCCTAATTATAATGTTATAAAATGAGGATTATGTGGCTCACAAGAACAATAGTTATCTTGAGACACTAGATCGACCACTAGCTTGAAATGTAGATCCTTACATATGGGACTTTGTAGAGATGACTAGAGTTTTATTATCAAGGCACAAGGATCTAGCTTAAAAGCCGTAGGTTCAAGAGTCAAAAATTGACTATGAGTTGGGTTTCTAAAGAATTTAATAATGACAATTAGATGATTGGTCTTGCATATATAAAGTTTTGAAGTTGAGGTCTAGATTAGTAATTAGTGGCTAGTTACAATACAAAAATTAGTCGAGGGATTTAAATAAGTTTTTTTTTTAAGTCTAAAGGGCTTTCACTAAAGAGAACTTAAAATCATTCCATAAATCTTAAAAAGGGTACATCTCGAATCAATTTTAAGCCTTATTGTTATCCATACTACCAAAAGTCTAGGAGTAGGGTTAAGGTTGACCCTAGTAAGATAAAAATTATGATTTAATGGCCCAAACCTAGTACAATCAAGGCTTTAAGATGGCTTTTAGGCATGATAAGTTGTTATCGTAGATTCATTAAGAACTATAAGGTTATAACTTTGCCCATTAACTAAATTATTGGACAAAAAGGCTTTTAGTTGAGATCACCAATCCAATGAAGCCTTTGATAAGTTAAAAAAGTTGTGGCCCAACCACCGGTATTAGCTCTGCCTAATTTTTGTAAGTCTTTTGTGGTTGAATATAATGCATCGTGAGAAAAGATATGAGCTATCTTAATACAGGAAGGAAAATTTATCTTCTATTTAAGTAAAGGCTTTAAAGGGAAGGAGTTAGGAATGTCAAACTTATAAAAAAAAGCTTTTAGCTATTGTAATGTTTGTGTAGAAATGGAAATTCTACCTTTTAGACCAACCATTCAAGATTAAAATTGACTGGCATATCCATAAACACATACTAGAAAAAAAATAAGGAATCGTAGTTTAATAAAAGCAAGTTTCTAAGCTTTTAAAATATGATTTTATAGTGGAATACAAGGTAAATAAAGAAAACCTAATAATTGATGCTTTGTCAACAACACCAGTAAATTTGGTTGTTGGAGAATTATAGGCCATTACATTCCCATTAGTTAGTTAGGTAGAGGACTTGAAGGGAAGTTATACTAAATATTTAGAAGTCCAATAGATTTTCAAGTAAATGGAAGGAGACTCAATGAAGACATTTAAGTTCCAACTACAATGTGAAGTTCTACTTTACAAGAGCATGATTTATATCAGTAAAGAATGTCCTCTCAAGTCTGCTATCATAAAATACATCCATGATATCCCATAACAGGTCATTATGGTTATGAGAAGACCCTTAAGAGAGTTAGGTGGATTTTTTTAGATAGGCATGAGAGTTGAGGTAAAAGAGTACATTAGATAATGTGATGTGTGTCAAAAGGATAAATAGGAAAACACGAGACCATCAAGGTTATTACAACCTTTTCCAACTCCATAAATGTCATGGTCATCCATCTCTATGAATTTCATCGAAAGATTACCCCTGTCCAACATGTATCTGGTAATCTTAGTAGTGGTAAACTGACTGAAAAAATATGCCCATTTCATGGCATTGATCCACCTTTATGTAGCTTCCAAGTTGGCCCTAGTTTTCTTATAGACAACACTGAAGTTACATGGACTTCTTGAAATTATAGTAACTTATAAAGATCCTATTTTTACCAATAAATTTTAGAAAAAGCTATTCAAGGTGCAAAGAGTGAATTCACTAATGTATACTGCCTACCACCCATAAATAGATGGTCAAACTAAGATAACTAACAAGACCTTAAAAAACCATCTACAATGTTTTGTAGGGGATAACCCTAAAAATTAGTCTAAGTAGTTGTTTGGTAATGTAGTTGCGTGTGAGGTTGAGAGTGAGCCAAAAATATGTGTTTGGTTAAGTTAAAACTTGGTTTTGTTTTGGTGGGACCCACTATAAATTGAGACTGCACCCGAGGTTTAATAAAAGCAAAAAAGTTGAGTTTTGCAAACATTAGCTCACCTTAGTTTTTTAATTATCCACCGACAAACCAGTTTAGCCACAAAACACATATTTTTAAAGAGAAAAAAATCCATTGGAGGAATGTCAAACTTCCCAGAACCTTGGCGATTCCTCTAGAAACAGAGGAAAAATAAGAAGGATCGTTGTCCATCGGCCAAGTAGCTCCCTCAGTTCACCATCGGCCAAGTAGCTCCCTCAGTTCACCACCGGCCTCCGCCGTTTTGATCGCCTGCTAGACATCACTGCCGCGCAGGGTAACCTACTCCTCCCCTTCTCCTTCTCTTTCTCATTTTTCTTCTTCCGCTGCATTTCCCCGTCTCCACTATTCTGTAAAATGAACAATGGAGAGCATCTCCACTGTTTATGGGCCGGATTAGGTGCGGCCCAAACCTAAATGTATTGGACCGGGTCCGACCTAATAAAATAAAAAATATCCAAAATTGTTTTCTAAAAATCCTTTCCTAAAAAATTTATGATTTTCTGGCATATTTTTCCATCAATTTTGCATAATCTAAAAACCATAGATATCATAACCAGTTTATGATCATCTATTACGGTTTGATCAAAATATCAAAAACTTTTTTCCAATCTTTTTTCTAGTGTCCAGACGTAAACTTTAATATTTGTGGGGTAAAATTACACGATAAAGTACACCATCAGATATTGTGTTTTATTCGAAAAACTAGTGGTTAACATTATTCAATGGCACTATTTAATTACATTAGAAAGAGATCGCATGATGACGTAGCATTTGCAAAATTTGATCGCAATTTCAATTTTGTTTCTGATGATATTTCAGCTGATGTTATTGCATACTCAGGAAGTCATGAAAACTGTAGTCCTTGTCAGATAAATTTCGTACATGATGAAATTGTAGATAGTTTAATGTAACAATAAAAAATACTTTATATAAAGTATTGTTTATTTCATGATGTAATAGCAGTAATTAAATCTATAATATTTCAATTAAAAACCATCAATATTAATATATGTCTTTTTTAGTTATTTTATAACCTCAATTTGAAAAGTATTATTAACCAAACACATTAAACTACTTTTTGTTCAATCTCAATTTCAATCACAGTTTTAACTAAACATATATTATACCAAACCAACCTCGACCAAAAGTGTTTTTTATAAAACAATTATTTTCAAACCACAATTACAAAAGCTACCACAATACCAAAACACCCTAAATGGTTGATAACAGCAGAATGGTGGTATAACACCAATTATCATTTTCCCTACGAATTTCTCCTTGTGAAGCTCTATATAGGTATAAGCCTCTTACTTAATTAACTATATTTTAGGGATTACACAAAACCAAGTAGTTGGGAACATCTCAGGGACAGATCCATAATCAAACAGAACATCAGAGCTAATCTATTGAAGGTATAAGATAGGCAAAAGCTACATATCGATAAAAAAAAAACATGAATTTAAAAAAAGATGATGGGGGAACCTCAAACTCCATCTGTATTGCCAGTTAAGCATACAATAATGAAAACTCAAAAAATTAGCTTATGATTGTTATGACCATTTTCAAATATGAGACAAAGTTAGAAGTGTAGCTTACTAGTTGAAATTTCTAGAAGATCCGTGAGTACATTCAACCTTCCATGTGTCATTATTGAAGAAGAAGATCATAAAAGAAGTTAGTGTTGAACCGGTTTAGCATACCCAAAACTAGAAGAAATTTTAGGGTAATGTGAAAGATTTACCCAAAGAGGTTGTAAAGAAGAAGTGATTTTTGAGTTTTAATGGATGTGATAGGGAAGATGCTATTTGGGTGACTAAGAAATGGCTTAAGGAGAATTATCCTCACCTTGAGGACAAAGATCTTAACAGGGGAAGAAAATGTCACAAGATCTTAGTTACAAATCTTACAAAACGAAAATTAAAAATGAGAGTTATGTAGACAAATAAGAAGAATAATTAGAATGATAAAAAAAAAACCCTAGGGTTTAAATATTGGGGATCAATGGTGGAGATTTGTAGGAAAATGAGATGATGACACTTTCCCATCTAGTGCTTTACAATCGACCTCTATTCTTTCTCATAAATAACTCTACCATTCAGTCCAATTGGCCTAACTCTTCTTACCAACTTGAACCACATGGTCCAATCCTTTGAATTTGAATTTTAAACCCATGTTATCCAGTTCAATCAGACTATTTAAAGAAATAAAAAGGAGCTAAAACTGAAGTTTCAATTCTAGTCATTTAGAGGCCTAGCCACCTTGATTTGGTAACAAATTCTTTCTTATGTTTCAAATTTATCCTTTAATTTATTGTATTTAATTTCCAATCTTTCAATAAAGTTAGCAATTTCATTCCGCAATCTTCATTATTTATGTCACAATTATAATATATCACATAAAATTATAAGTATTTCCTTCTAAACTCACTAAAGTTAGAAAGAATTGTTAGGTAGTTGTTGCCTCATCACAAAATTAGTCCTAAAAATATCTAATTGGAAACAAGCACAACCAAACCTATAAAGTAAATATTTTAAACATCATTCATCATAATTTACAATTAGTAACATGTCTAAATTTTTATAGACAATAATATGTATCATTAAAATTATAGTTAAATTGTCGTGTGTATATATCTAATGAGTGTTTTTTTTTTTTTTAAAAAGTGTTGTATGAATACAATAAATCCTACTAAAAATATATAAAACGAGATGACATGTCAGCGCGCTGTTGCGGGCTTATAAAACAAATATACTTGATAGTGTTATAATTGTGAACCAGCGCTAGATAAGTAATAGAAACTAAAGGTATGATGGAGCCGATATTTCATGACGGAAAAAAAAGTTGTTGGTGATTAAAAACTTAGAGACTGAACAAAAAGATTTGTAGCAATCCATAGCATTTTGTGAGGAAAGATACAATGCTTTTGCCACATGATTTAGCTTTTCTGTTAATAAAAAGAAAAAAAATTACAAAGCTAAATTCTTTACCAACTTAATATTAAAAAAAAAACCAACAAAGATAACTTTGGAAGGAAAAAAACCCATGAGAAAAAACATTGTAGCAATTGACAATATTTTGTGAGGAAACCTATAGTGCTTTCCTCAATAAAATAAAATAAAAACCATTTAGAGAAATATTGTAGCAATCCACAGTTTTTTGTAAGAAAAACTACAACACTTTCCCATATGATTTAGCTTTATTGTAATTATAATTATTAACCAACTCAATATTTAAAAATAAAATCGACAAAGATAATTTTGGAAACAATCATAAAACAATCATATGGGAAAACATTGCAATAATTCATAATGTTTTAAAGAAAAACAAATTACAAAGCTAAATTCTTAATCAACTCAATATTAAAAAAATCAAATCGACAGAGACAATTTTAGAAAAAAAATAACAAAAAAAACACCAAAGAAAAGGAAAAAAAAACCATGTTGGAAACACTGTAGCAATTCACAGTGTTTTGTGATGAAAGCTCCAGTGCTTCCCACATGATTTAGTCTTATTTGTAATTGTAATTGTAATTCTCAACCAACTTAATATTAAAAAAATAAAATTGACAAAGATAATTTTGAAATAAATCATAAGAAAAAAAACCATGTGGAGAGACACTATAGCAACCCACAATGTTTTGTGAGGAAAGTTATAGTGTTTTCCCCACATGATTAAGTTTTATTACAAAGTTAAATTATAACCAACTCAATATTAAAAAAATAAAATCGACAAAGATAATTTTTGGAAAAAATATTACAAAAAAAAACACAAAAGAAATTGGAAAAAAAACCATATGAGGAAAAACTGTATCAATCCATAGTGTTTTGTGAGAAAAAACTTGTATTTACTTGTAATTGCAATTCTTAACCAGCTCAATATTTAAAAAATAAATTTGACAAAGATAATTTTAGAGAAAAACATAACAAAACAGAAAAAAACCATGTGGAAAAAAAAACTGCAGCAATCCACACTAATTTGCGAGGAAAGTTACATTGCTTTCCTCACATATTGTAACTGTAATTTTTAATCGGCTCAATATCAAAAAATAAAATCGAAAAATATAATTTCGGAGAAAATCATAAAAAAACAAAAAAAAAAACCATGCAGAGAAACACTGTAACAATCAACAATGTTTTAAAGAAAAAAATTACAAACTAAATTCTCAATCAACTCAATATAAAAAAAAATTGACAATATAATTTTGAAAAATAAAAAAATAAAATAGAAAAATTATGTGGAAAACACCGTAGCAATCTACAGTATTTTAAAGAAAAAAATTACAAAGCAAAATTTTTAACTAATTCAATATTTAAAAAATAAAATCAATAAAGATAATTTTGAAAAAAAAAAGGGGAAAGTTGGTAAAAAAATAAAAAAGTGTCAAAAAAAGAAAAAAGTGAAAAAAAGAGAGGAATGAACGGTGGATTAGTATTATAATCCACAGTGCATTGAGTATGGTTGAACAATGATTTTCCCACACCCTTAAAAAAATAAAATAGAAAAATTATATGGGAAAACAACATAGCAATCCATGGTATTTTAAAGAAAAAAATTACAAAGCGAAATTTTTAACCAGCTCAATATTTAAAAAATAAAATCAAGAAAGATAATTTTAGAAAAAAAAGAAAAAAAGAGGAAAGTTGGAATAAAAAAGGAAAGTAATTTTGAAAAAAAATTAAACTAAAAAAAGAAAAAAGAGAAAAGCTGGGAAAAAATGAAAAATTGCAAAAAAAATAAAAAAAAGGAATGCACCGTAGATTAATATTGTAATCCACAGTGCATTGAGTATGGGTGAACAGTAATTTCCCCACATCTTTTTGAAAAAAAATTAAAAAATAAAAGAAAAAGAGGAAAGTTTGAAAAATGAAGTAATTTTAGAAAAAAAATAAAAAATAAACGAAAAAAAGTGGAAAATTGGGGGAAAAAAATGAAAAAATACAAAAAAAAAAAAGAAGAAAAAGGATAAAAAAAAAGGAATGCATTGTGGATTGTTATTTGAATCCACATTATATTGGGTGTTGGTAAACAATGATTTCCCCACATTTTTTTTAAAAAAATACAAAAAAGAAAAGTTGGGATGAAAAAGAAAAGTAATTTTGGAAAAAAAAAAGAAAAAAAGCAAAAGTTGAGAAAAAAATCAAAAAGTGAAAAAAAAAATAGAAAAAAAGAAGAAAATATACTATTAATTACTATTATAATTCATATTACATTAAATATGGGTGAATAGTAATTTCCTTCGCACGTTTTATGTGTAATATAATAGCCAACCTATCTTTTGATAATTAAAAAATAATAATAATAATCACAACAACAATATTGGTACGAGTAGACTTTTTCCTTAGCTACACATTGATGACTATGATTTCGTGGAGGATACGTGGCAACATCCATAGCCTTTCATATTCTGGTCTTTAGCATCTCTCACCACGTTGCACTTGAAGTTCCAACCGCGTAAAATATGTCCGCGTAAAGTCCGCATCGCACGCGCAACTATTAGATATTTTATGTCCACGTTTATTTTTGCGACGGAAATAATATTCCTATAAATTTTAAATATTTTTACTTAGACTTAATTTTTTTTTAATTTGAATATTTTGATAGAAAAATATCAAAATTAAATTTTAAAAATATTATTTTAATATATTTTCAAATAAAAAAAAAATATTTTAAAAAAACATATAATTTTTTTATATATTATATTTTAAAAAAATTGACTTTGGGTCAAAAATGTTGCCAAGGAACAGGATTGCATAGACCGTTAAAGGCTCTGGCGCCATAGATTTCACTCCTATTTCGCTGCTCATGAAATAACAATTCTGTTACAAAAATAGAAAGCAGATAGCAAAAAGAAACCGAAAGTATTTCTTGTTCCGTTCCGTTCTATAGAATCTTACCAAGCGTAACCTAAGCTGCCCTTTTTTGTTCGTTTACCACCGTAAAATTCAAAAGCAAGTGCATTGAAACTTCCTCGGATTCCTCCGTTCTTTCTCAGCGGCTGCTGCTTCGAATAAGAAACACTTTCTGCTTTTTATTGATAAAGTTGCTTCGTAGAAATTTCAGCTGGAGTTTTGTATTTAAATCAAGGTTGTTTGTTTGCATTGAGAAAAGAAAGAAAGGAAGAGAAGGATGGAGAGGTTAATGAGTGGGGATTTTGATGTGAAAGCGAAGCATTCATCAGAGGAAGCGTTGCAGAAATGGAGGAAGTTATGTGGGGTGGTGAAGAATCCTAAGAGAAGGTTTCGTTTCACTGCCAATCTTTCCAAACGATATGAGGCTGCTGCTATGCGTAAAACCAATCAGGTTTATAACTTTTCTTCTTCAATTTCTACAATATCATTCCTTCTTCCTTTCTTTCTCTTATTGTAATAGTATAGGCTATGAGTACAGTATTTACAGACGTTGGACACTTGGACATATGGGCATGGGCCGAAGGGATTTTGAAAACAAATAATAATAACCAATTCGGGCAATGCTATCGAATATGATATGGGAGTCCGAGCAACATAGGGTATACATGTATAATCCTTAATTGAATCAATGATTTCCATTGGTGTATACTAATGAGATGGGCACCTATGTTTTTTATACAAATATTTGGTTTGATTATCTTTAACATTACATCCTTAATCAGTAACTTTAATTTGTCATGTTGGTGAATCGCTTAATAATGCATCAGTTTTTTTTTTCCCAATGTAATTTGTGGAGCATGAAAATGAATGCCTTTTGTTTTGTGAATGTGAGATATGCTCACTTTTCTTTTTTCTTGTGTTTTTTTTATATTATATTAGGAGAAATTAAGGATCGCTGTTCTGGTTTCCAAAGCTGCGTTTCAGTTTATCCAAGGTAAGCTTCTTTGGATTTGAGATCATTATGCTTCTTTTTTTTTAATTATAAAGTTCTATAGCCTCTTCTTATCTGCTAATAATAGAATGTTCGCAGGTGTCTCCCCAAGCGACTATAACGTACCTGCAGAAGTCAAGGCTGCAGGTTTTGACATATGTGCTGACGAGTTAGGATCAATTGTTGAAGGCCATGATGTCAAGAAGCTCAAATTTCATGGTGGGGTAACTGGTGTTTCTGAAAAGCTCTGCACTTCAATCGTTGATGGGCTAACCACAACGGATAGTGATCTACTGAATCGTAGACAAGAGATTTATGGGATCAATAAGTTTGCCGAGAGCCAACCTCGGAGTTTCTGGATATTTGTTTGGGAAGCACTTCAGGATATGACTCTTATGATACTTGGAGTGTGTGCTTTTGTGTCTTTGATTGTTGGCATAGCAACAGAAGGATGGCTAGAGGGAGCCCATGATGGCCTTGGAATTGTTGCAAGTATCTTGTTAGTCGTGTTTGTGACAGCTATAAGTGATTACCGCCAATCGTTACAATTCAGGGACTTGGACACAGAGAAAAAGAAAATCATCATTCAGGTCACTAGAAATGGATTTAGGCAGAAATTGTCAATATATGATCTGCTTCCTGGTGATATAGTGCATCTTGCTATTGGAGACCAAGTACCTGCTGATGGGCTTTTTGTTTCAGGATTTTCTGTATTAATTGATGAGTCGAGCTTAACTGGTGAAAGTGAGCCAGTGATGGTAAATTCTGAAAATCCTTTTATGCTTTCTGGAACTAAGGTCCAAGATGGATCATGCAAGATGATGATTGCCACTGTTGGGATGAGAACCCAGTGGGGTAAATTGATGGCGACTCTAAGTGAAGGAGGCGATGATGAAACTCCACTGCAGGTAAAACTGAATGGAGTGGCAACCATTATTGGAAAGATTGGCCTTTTCTTTGCTGTAGTGACTTTTGCAGTTCTGGTACAAGGGTTATTTAGCCACAAGTGGCAAGCAGGGACTTACTTTCGCTGGTCTGGAGATGATGCACTGGAGATATTGGAATACTTTGCCATTGCAGTTACAATTGTTGTTGTTGCAGTTCCCGAAGGGCTACCACTAGCTGTGACGTTGAGCCTTGCATTTGCCATGAAGAAGATGATGAATGATAAGGCACTTGTTCGACATCTGGCAGCTTGTGAGACTATGGGGTCCGCAACAACCATCTGCAGTGACAAAACTGGGACACTAACTACTAATCACATGACTGTTGTGAAGTCATGCATTTGCATGGAAGTCAAGGTAGTTGACCAACCTACTAAGGCTGCTAGCTTGGTCTCTGAAATGCCTGTTTCTGCTGTAAAACTTCTCCTGCAATCAATATTTAACAACACTGGAGGTGAGGTTGTTGTTAACGAAGATGGTAAACGTGAGATTTTAGGAACACCCACCGAGACTGCTTTATTGGAGTTTGGCTTATCCCTGGGTGGGGATTTCCAGGCAGAACGACAAGCTGTGAAACTTGTTAAAGTTGAACCTTTCAACTCCACGAAGAAGCGAATGGGGGTAGTGATGGAACTTCATGAAGGAGGTTTGCGAGCCCACACCAAAGGTGCTTCAGAAATAGTTTTGGCTGCTTGTGACAAGGTGATCAATTCAAATGGTGACATTGTTCCCCTGGATGAAGAATCCATTAACCTCCTTAAGGATACAATCGATCAGTTTGCTAATGAGGCTCTTAGAACTCTCTGTATTGCCTATATGGAACTGGAAGGTGGGTTCTCCCCTGAGAATCCTATGCCCGTTTCTGGTTATACTTGTATAGGGATTGTGGGTATCAAAGATCCTGTTCGTCCAGGAGTCAAGGAGTCTGTTGCAGTATGTCGTTCAGCTGGTATCACTGTACGAATGGTTACAGGAGATAATATAAATACTGCAAAGGCCATTGCAAGGGAATGTGGGATTCTTACTGATGATGGTATAGCAATTGAGGGTCCAGATTTCCGAGAGAAGAGCCTGGAAGAATTGCTCCAACTAGTTCCCAAAATTCAGGTGTCATTTCACTTTCTTGTCTATCGAATATCTAACTGCAAAAAATTTATTGGCAATGAAAAGAGTTTGTCTCGCCAAGACTAACAAATAGGAATTCATTTGCAGGTGATGGCTCGATCTTCACCTCTTGACAAACATACACTGGTGAAACATTTGCGAACGACCTTTGGTGAAGTTGTTGCAGTGACTGGTGATGGAACAAACGATGCTCCAGCACTCCATGAAGCCGATATTGGTCTAGCAATGGGCATTGCTGGAACTGAGGTGAGTTTATTCTAATTCTTTCCAGGAACCCAGCCCAACATCAATCTTTCTGCCATCCATAGAATAGGCAAAACAGTGCTAAAGCATGACTTTCATTCAAAACATTTTGATTCAGTTGGCCATTTGGATCAGATAACTGTTCACTGTTGGTCTTTTCCCAGTATCTTTTAAAGATATATATAATGCTGCATTTTGTGGAAACTCAACCTTGTACATGGTCTTGCTTATAGGAATTGACATCGTATTAGTGTTAATTATGCCTACAACATATTTAACAGTTAATATGTGGTCCACCTAAAGGTTGATGAAAAGTTCCTTGATTTCTCACATTGCCCTTTGTTATTTTTCACTGAATCCATTGGCTTTATGAGTTAAAAGCCAAGGCAAGTGTTTTTGAGAATCACTAATATGAGAGAATGAGAACTAACTGCAATATTCATAATTTCGTGGGAGTAAGTCAAGCCAAGCAAAAATTGGCCGGTTTGGTTTTAGTCATGGACCTCTAGACTTTTATGGAGTAGAAAGAGGTGCTATTCTTGTGTGTTTTTTATTCAAGATGATAAGAACTTTTCAGTTCTCATCCATTAGAATTTCCAAAATTATACTGGGTCTTAATGCGGAGTTTGACTAATTGCTATTCGAACTTCAGGTGGCTAAAGAGAGTGCTGATGTCATAATTCTGGATGACAATTTCTCAACCATCGTGACAGTAGCCAAATGGGGACGCTCAGTTTACATAAATATTCAAAAATTCGTACAGTTCCAGCTGACTGTTAATGTGGTGGCCTTAATTGTTAACTTCTCTTCAGCTTGTTTGACAGGTATGTAACCAAGCCATATGCTGCATGTAGCTTTCCATGAATCACGTTTCTGCCTTTTGTTTTGCATTATAGAAACCATTATCTTTCTTGCCGATAATTACTCGTCAAAATGTTTTTCAGGTAGTGCTCCCCTCACAGCTGTCCAGCTTTTGTGGGTAAACATGATCATGGATACCCTGGGAGCACTTGCACTTGCAACTGAGCCTCCAAATGATGAACTAATGAAGCGTTCCCCAGTTGGAAGGAAAGGGAACTTTATCAGTAGCGTCATGTGGAGGAATATCTTAGGCCAATCTCTTTACCAGTTTATGGTAATATGGCACCTTCAAGCCAAAGGGAAAGCATTATTTAGTCTCGATGGCCCTGATTCTGATCTAGTCCTGAACACCCTTATATTCAATTCATTCGTCTTTTGTCAGGCAAGCTTTTCTACGAATCTCAAGACTATTAAATTATTTTTGAAGTAGCACTGCAGTCTGCGCGTCACATGTTTGACATTACAATAACAGTAAAATTTATCTTTGACTATATTAATGCTTAAATTTATCTTTGAATATCTGAATGCTAATGTGGATACCTTAAAACTTTTACGGTAGATTTAACTCAAATGGAAATGTTATATTTCTTACTGAAAAGGATTAAGGGTATACTTGCTATGATCATGAATTAGTTTTACCATCAGAGTGGGAAATATAGGTGCATTTCTCACGATTAATTAGCATTGTTAGAAGTGTTGTTCTCTGAAATTAGAACTTACGAATTCCCTTCTCCTCTTCTTTTCCTTTGGCTCTCTTCTCTCCTAACCCATTTGTTGCTTCTTATGCCTCTGTATGAGCTGTGCAAAAGGAATGAGAATCATGTGCATCACTAGCTAGCTTCACCTTCTTTCCCAGATTTTATTGGTGATTTACAAGGCTTCATTATTTGCTAAATACAATACAATCCAATAGGTTTCAAGGGCACAGAAAGGCTGTCATTTCCAATTTCTTTAGCGTTGATAAATTTCCAGAAAACCTATTAACGCTAAAGAAATATCACAGCAAGGCTGTCAGTTCTATTGAGAAGGATATTCATGGTTGCCTAATATTCTCTCTCACCTGTAGCAAATATTCTGCTTGTTAATAAAAATCCTTCTCAGGTGTAGTTGATGCATCTCTTACATGATTACATGATGATATGGAATTGAACACTTCATCCATTTTCCTTTGCTGAGACTCTTTCCTGGTTAAATACAACCTTAAGTTTTGGCCTGGTATTTGTTGCTCGAGTGTATTAGCTCGCCAGGGAAGGCGATAATCATAGTTTGAACTAAGCTTCTAGTTAGCAGTATTTCCAATTCTTGCCTTGATAACTTGCACTAACTAAAAATAACTTCATTTGACTGTGCAGATATTCAATGAGATAAGCTCACGCGAGATGGAGGAGATTGATGTTTTCAAAGGCATATTGGATAACTATGTTTTTGTTGCTGTTATTGGTGGCACTGTCCTTTCCCAAATCATAATCGTGGAATTCCTGGGTACATTTGCAAATACAACACCTCTCACTTTCGCACAGTGGTTCCTTAGCGTGCTCATTGGATTTCTTGGCATGCCGATTGCTGCTGGTTTAAAGAAGATACCTGTATAGATCGCGTTTCAGAGATCCCTTCTAAAACTGAAGTTTGGACAACGGGATTTGAGGAGGCCTTTTCAAGCAATGGAAGACTTGTGAAGTGCTCAGCATGTTGTCCAAGAAAGTTTCTTAGTTTGTTGTCTACGAGACCAGGTGCAGAAATATTATTATCCTAGAAACAGTTTTCCAAAACAAATGTTCCTTGATCCTCACTTTTCTTTTACGTAGTGAATATTCCTTGCAACTAAAAAGATGGCAGCTATTTTTTCTTGAATCTTTTGATGGAATTTTGGTAGGTCTACACTCTACAATCATGTAATTGAACTTCTTCATTCATTCAATCAATGTACTAATTCGAAGTTTTTATTTTTTAAAAAATAAATTGTAATGTTTTTTGTTCGCTGGTTTTGAAATTTGGAGATGCTGCACCCATGTGTTGATGTCTGTGCATGTGAGTGTGGTGGTTTGCACAGAACTTGGTAGGAAATTGTGTTTCAGTGACTGCACGCAGCCTGCATATCACGATATGATTTTTAGATATGATTGGTGCACAGGCAA
>Ga0325402_1002323_pt1 | contig 16608 bp, 10 predicted proteins | sample PopdelMetagenome_22_FD_207212 | JGI IMG/M metagenome (GOLD analysis project Ga0325402, IMG submission 207212) | Populus deltoides microbial communities from Bellville, Georgia, United States - Xylem-PdKOR-R3 | ecosystem: Host-associated > Plants > Phyllosphere > Stem > Wood/Secondary xylem... | reverse complement strand
ATTGATCTTTTTCTTTTTTCATTGTAGCGGTGATTACCAATCCATATTCAAAATATGAATTGTTACGGAATCCCAAATTCAGAATTTCAGGGAAGTTTCTAACATTGTCTGATTTCTTAGCATTGGCAAAGAACACTAGCTCGCTTTCTGGTGTCTTGATTAGCATTGAGGTGGGTTTTTGCTAAGCTCACATTACTCATACATGATCCTTCGTTTGAATCATCTGATTCCTGCTATATAGCATTTGCTGCATTTTTACTCTGAACTTGCATAAACTGCTTGCACTTAATATTCCTTTGATTGTTTGTGGAAATTTTACATTTTTCCTGTTGGATGGAAAGCATGTTATCAAAATCAAATTTATCATCACACTACACCTTATTAGTAAACAAAGCAGTGCTTAATTGGTTAGTTCTGTCAGTTGAACATATTATCTCTTCTATGTTTCTTCCCCAACTTGGAAACCATTTCACACATGGTGTTAGTTTCCATGGTTGATGGAACTTAATGGACCATCATATTCAATGGTTGCTCGTTTCAGATATCTCATCTGCTAGCAATCTGCATTTTCATTTCTTTTAGTAGCAATAAAGATGACATTGGTTCCTGTGGTTGTATTAACCGCATCTTTTGGCGTAACTTCCTGCCATGCTTCTAGTCTCATGAGTAGCTCACATGCTTAGTACAGACCTTTGAGCTATAATTGCACGCCTGGGGATTTCTCTCATAGAATAATAGAAGAAGGTCTTCAACAGCAGCCAAAAAAAAGAAGAATATGTGATTATTATTTTTGTCCACATTTCATGCAGCTCAATAGAAAAAATGAAGCTTGTTCCCACCCTGACTGATGTTTGTTGTCTGTTCTGTTCATTTCAGAATGCAGCCTATCTTATACAGGAAGAGGGATTACCCGTTACTGACAAAGTACTTGATGTCTTGAGCAAAGCTGGTTATGATGATCCAACTTCCAAGAAAGTTATGATTGAGTCCACCAACAGCTCAGTTCTAATGAAATTTAGGGACAAAAACAATTATGAGCTTGTGTACCAGATTGAAGAGGATATTCAAGATGCTGAAGATGCAGCACTGAAGGACATCAAAGACTTTGCTAATTCTGTGGTCATCAGCAAGATCTCTGTCTTTCCTGAAAGTTCTTTATTCCTCACTGGTGTCACAAATGTTGTGCCAAAGCTGCAATCGCATGGGCTCTCAGTTTATGTGGAAACTTTCAGCAATGAGTTTGTATCTCAGGCATGGGACTTCTTCTCAGATTCAACAGTTGAAATTAACTCCTACGTCATGGGAGCCAACATCAGCGGTGTTATCACAGAATTCCCTCTGACTTCTGCCAGATACAAGAGTAAGTCACTGATGTTTCTAGTTTATATGCAACAATACAGAGTGAATCCTGGACGAAGTTGTATGTTCTGGACAAATTATTCCTTAGATGATCTTGTTCTCATGAAAATGTCAGTTTAATTTCATACCGTACTAGGCTGAGAAAAATAGGTTCGCATATTACATGTTATGTGTAGAAATCAGGTTAGGATCATACAATATGACTTGAGAGTATATTTAACTGCCATTATTTGTGTTAGTCTCATTTCAGATTTTAGGGAAATTCCATAATAAATTTATCCACCAGACATGTAGTGATATCTGTTTGCCATTTAGTAACACATTGCTCCATTTTATTGCAGGGAACCGGTGCTTGGGCTATAATGTTTTACCTCCTTACATGAGCCCTGCTCAGCCTGGCGAACTCTTGCAGCTAATCTTACCTTTTGCCTTGCCCCCAGCTGAGCCTCCAAACCCAGTGTTAGCTCCATCTGATGTTGTGGAGGGACCCTTGCCCTCTCATACAGCAAGTCCCCCAGTTCCAGGTGGTGGAGCTACAGCAGTACCACCAGGAGCTCCAAATGGGCTGCCCAAGATTGGTGCGTGCATCTTCCTGTCCAATTTGGCTATGCTCATCACCATTCTTCTGCTGCTTTAAAAACTTTAACATGATCACTCTATTCAAGATCATTATGTGCTTTGTCATTTCCAATCTCTTTGGTCAAAGATGAAGCACCTTGGAGCTCTTTGTTGAACGACTGTTCAAAGCTAATCTTGTGTTCTTTCCCCTCTCATTTGGGTTTATTTATTGGACGGCTGTGAAGCTTTCTTTTTTATGTAGCATTGTAGGCATTTTCTTCCTTAATTCCCTACGTATTGTGAAAAAAACAAATTCCTTAGAGGACACGTAAGATGTAATGGTGAATTGACTGCCTGTTTCATGGTTGTAAGATATTATTATTCTTTGATGGTAAAGTATATGGGTGGTATGGACGAAACTTCAAGGATAGATTTCCATTTGTTATTTGCTGACTTTCAAGTTGCAAGGTGATTTTCCTTGTTTAAAAAAGGATGAAGAGATGAAGCTCTTATTTTTTTTTATTTTTTTAAAAAGGATGAAGCTAGCTGTAGTGAAGGGAAGAAGCGTTCATGGCTGAATGAAAAGGTTGCTTTTAAGATCGCCTTGTAGTATTACAACCTAAAAATTATTAAAACACTTTCTTTTATTAATGGATTTGAATTTAAGACCACCCTTGGGATATTAAAAAAAATAAATTATTAAAAATTATTGGCACGTAATAAAAACGCGCTAGCATGTGGAGGTTATTCGCGTCATCTGAGTGGCGTGTGACACCTCATTTAGTATCCATTGATTTGATGGGTTACGCGCCACCTCATTTAGTATCTATTAACCTATTGATTTGATGGATTGACCAGGATTAATTTAGGTTTTTTTTTATTGTCATTTTTTTTATATCTTGGATGTTAATTTTTTATTAACTCGGTTTATTTGCTGTCATTAATTTTTTTTTAAGTATTACTAGATTAGATAAAGTTATTAAATCTAATAAACTCAATGATCTGATTTTTTTTAAAATCTCAAGTTTCGTGTAGAATTTTTTATATATATTAAGAAAAATTACCCAGCTTGCGCCAACTATCTAGTTAATTACTAACTTTTGTATCAAGACGTTTGGTACTTGGAAGTGAATGAGAAGTGGCTGGATGTAGCTCCAAGCTGTATATTGTCTATGCTCTCTGCTGATTTAGCTTAATAAAGACGAGCCTTTTATTATTAAAAATAGAAAGAAAAAAGTCGAAGAGTCCGATCATATTTCCAGTCCTAATAAGAGGGACGTGCCATTTTTGTTTTTCAAGTTCTGTTAATGGATGATAAATCTAGATAATTTAATTTAATAGTAGCTTTAAGAACTAACTCTAACTATTAAATAATTCTAACTATTAAATAACCATAGTGTCCACACTAGTAATTTAATTTAATAATAGCCTTAAGAACTAGATATGATGATAAATCTAGATAACATAATTGTTTGCAGTTTATGTTTGATTTGATTGAATGTTTTCTCTAAGATTAATAATATAGATCCACCATAATTATTAAACTTAGTTGCTTCACAAGTTTAGATATCACAACTCCGATTTTGATAGCAAACTTAGTAATAGATGGGTTAGAATAATAACTTAAAGTCCGCTCTAACAATCAAACTAAACAATAATATAAATAATCATAGGAAAACAAACATGCATATCATATAAACTGAAAAGCAAATGTAAAAAAGATCTTATAATTTTTAAAATCCGAAGGTTTCTATATCCTTGCAATCAAGAAAAAGAACTTAGCCTTGCATATCTATTGAAAAACTAATGAAGAGAAAAGATGAATACATGATTTCGGGTATAGAAGGAAAAGATGGAGTTTTTTTTTCTCTTTCTGGCCACCCCTCCCTTCCTTTTTCTCTTTCTTTTTTATTTGATAGGAAACCTTAATCCCTACAAAATAGTCATTTTCTAAATAGATAATTTACATTTAAGTAGTGCAACAACTATTTTTCTAAAAAAAAAGAAATAATCTTGCATAAAATCTTCAAGCTTTGACTTTGAACTTAGAGAAGTTAAATTTTCTAAATAAAAAATTGGATGTTAGTTTGGATGCTTGGGAAGTAAATTGAACTTGTTTGTTCACAAAACTTGTATGCTGGTTGAATTTATAAATCGTTTTAGAAAAATCATATCTCTCTCATTTGAGCTCTTTTTCTGCTGAAACTTGGTAGGTTGATAGGTCTTCGAGTTAAGAATCCAATAAAATTAAGTTTGCATCATATGGATTTCTTTAACTCAAGATATTCAAGTCAGAATGACTGAAAGTCAACACTGGCAGAATGTGAGATTTATCTTTGAAGGTTGCGATTTCCATGCTTTTTTTTTTTAATTTTTCTTTCCATATATGTATAGAAAGGTATGAATTTTAGCTTTCTAATTTCACTATAATCACTTCATTTCGACCTCTAGACCTCAGGCTCTGCACAAAACATCGATCGGAGGTCAAATCTATCAATGTTTGACATGGGCTGGAACATGGTGTGAATTATCTCCAATTTACTCTTTTTTTTTAAATCTTACATCCAAAAGTACATTAAAAATATAAAACAAAGAATATCAAGGCATTATATATATAAAACATAGGCAAAATACTAGGTAAATGTGGGTAAAACTATCAAATAATATGGTTGCATCATTTATTCACATATTCTCCATTAACTCCTCATTTGGTTCCTTTAGTTTTAACATTTTATGTTTTGGTCCAAAACTATTTTTTTCACGTTTTAGTCATTGGGTTTGCAATAAGAGAAAAATCAAAGGAAAATGAGGGACGTGAGAGAAAGTTATCGATCAATAATATTTTGACAATAAAAAAGTTGATTTTTATGTCAATGAGTTTTATTTGATGAAAGGAGCTTTATTGAGGTGTTTCTTACCTTTGATCCTGCTAGAAAAAATAAATAAGATCTCTGGATCTTTATTTATATTTAAGATGATGTTTTGGTTTTTTGACAAATAAAGGGTTTGTTAGAGGTTATATATTAGTTTGTGGAGGTTTATAGGGTGTTTCTTTGTTATTTTTAAGTAAAAAACAGGTTGAATTTTTTTTTTGGTCTAATAAATAAGGACCTGACAAGTGGCCTAAAGCCTACTAGTAAGTGACACGTCATTTACCACTATAGATGCCACATCGTTCCCTTATTTATTTATTTATTTTTAAGATGGCCAAGCATGTGGACTTGGCCTCCTTTGTTATGGGCCAAGTGTGTTGGCACACCCAAGCCCAATTACACAACCTCTTTTTGTTAAGGTCTTTATAGTTTTTTCATTCTATTTTAATTAGATTTTATTTAAATAAATTACTTAAAACTATATCAAGGACATCATTTTATTAAATATTGTTCTATTTTTACTTGGATTTCAAGACTATAGTGTTCTTTTTATAATATTAGTGAGTGCTCTTTTTATACGCTCTTTCATGATTTTTTTAAAAACTCTTATTCATTGACTTTTCTATACATGTTTATTTTATTATTGTATAATTAAATAAAAAATAGACCTAAAAAGTTCATTGTGGAATCACTCGAGCAATGTATTATTCTTATATTGTTTAAATATATTCATGTCAAGATTATCAAAAAAATATTTTTTATTAAAACTTGTGTTTTATGATTCTAATAAGCTTTTTTTTATATATAAAATAAGTATTATGGTAAAAACAAAAAGCTCATTAACAAGATGAATAGGTTTTAATTGAAGAAATATATTTTTTTATCATTATTTCAAATCGTCCAAATTTGTTTTTGATAATTATTCTAATTGCTTTCAATTTTTATCAAATAAAGCATATAGTGAAAAACAAAACTATATTTTTTAGAGAAAAATAGATTTATAAGAAAAGAAGTAATTATACAAGCAAATTACTTTGTTTTCAATGAAATTTAAATTATTAATTTTCTTATAAGAAAAATTGGCATATAATTAAATAAAAAAAATTGATTAGCTCCTCTTGGCATGAGATCAACTTTCTTAATTTGTATTTATAACTTGAATTTCCAGTTTATTTTTTAGTTAGCGTTAATGACTCTTTTTAACATTTATTCGCACATATAATTTTTTATTTATTTTATTAAACTCATGTGTTAACTTTTTATTTAACAAATAAATTTTTTCTTTAAGCTAAAAGACACTTAAAATGCCTGAATAATTTTTTTATGTTGATAATTAACTTTTGATTTGAATCGAATTGAAGTACGTGTAAGATGACTAGTAAAATTTGTAAGGAAAAGAAATAAATTGTCATCGGTAAAAGAAAGCAATAAGTAGCATAAAATTATGAGTAAATTGTATAATAAATTATGTATATGAGACTGATTATTGTTTTAAGCTATTGGATGATCTATTTATATTTTTATAGAGATAAAATCTCACATAAACAAAATAATCCTAATCTTAAACAAACAATCTATAACATATAAAGACTATACAATCTTAATCCTAGCATAATTTGCACTCATTTACTTGTACACATCTTTCTATCAGTCACATGTGCTCATATCAATTAAAACCCTGAGAAACACACTATATATATATATGGTGAGTATAATAATAATAGTGCAATTAAATAAAGAAGAAGAAGAGAGTCGACAACCCACACAAAAAGAAAAGAGTGAAGACCTAAAGTGGAAGAAACAAAGAGGGGAGGACTAGATTTAAAAGGTATGAATAAATGAGGGATAAAAATTAAAAGGGGGGGACTGAGAAGAAAATTGTCATCCCTTGAAGGAAGAGAGCTAACAACAAAAAAGAAAGAAAAAGGGAGAAGAAAAGTCACTCACTGCGTCTTCATTTTTTCTCAAAAACTTAACCTAGGGTTATTTTCTTTCATGCAACTTACCCAAAACGTTTGAAATTGCTCTAGGAAGGTCTTACGTTTGTCCTAGTTGTGTTTTCTGCTCCTTGGAACCCCCTTCTCCCTCAAATGTTTCAACATATAGGATTTGATTAATCAATCACTTAATGTGAAAGCACTTAATATGAAACTTAATCTCCTAGACGATATTCGAGCTCACCCTTCTTTACTAGTTGATGGTCAATTTTATCTTTCTTCACTATTTTTCTTAAAAACTAACAATAAACTATATTATTCTTAATCACATGATACATAAATGATTTAAATGTAATATAAATAATGCATCCATATTTCTTTATTTAATATAAATGAAAGAATATTGATTTACCTTTTATATTTCAATCGATCAAAAAATTGACCATGAATGACATGGAAAATCAAGAATTGTTTTTCCAAAATGTCCACCATATTTCACTGTCTAACATGTCAGACATTTAAGAAATTTCAAAATAAAATGTTTTCTAGCTTTTCAACATAATATTACAATTACAATAACTAAAATTTTGATTTATAGTTCATTTATCAATTCAATCGATTAACTTCCTATTCTTTCATCTTTTTTAAAAAGCCCTTAATCCAATCCATATTTAAAGAAACCAAAGATTTCTAAAAAACAAATAAACCTTAACCTTCTCTCTTTAAACACATAAATGACATCTTCAAGCTCTGCAAAATAAAACCCTTCTCTTATCACCCACTTCTAGCATTACATAGATTGTATCACTAATGTACACTAATCTATCATCAACGTTTCCCTATAAAAACTTATTCAAAAATGTTTTTGGGCAATATCAAGAAGAAGTTCTATAAGAAGAAGATAACTTGTTTGCCTTAGATATATAAAGAGAGGCTTCCACCCTAGAAAAATCATGTGAACCTCAATATATAAAGAGAATAAAACTACACTTTGACAAAGAATGAAAATGCTAATAGATTTTTGACGTAATCCAACTATATAGGATTACCACTAAGCCTACGAAGGAGATGTGATAACTTTATCATTTTTTAGTGTAATCAAATAACATATTTGTATTTAGGTATAGGATGCAAATTATATTTCTATATGATTTGGCTTTAATAGGAGCCTATGCCCAAAAGGTTAGCTTTGTGCATCCATATAATTTATTATAGGTCAATATAAAGATTTATTGGTAAGTACTCTTAAATATAGTGTTCTTTTAAGAAGGAGAAGAAATGAACCAAATTTTCCTTCTAGATAGAACATGTGGCATTTTTTCTCTTTTGGGTATATAGATATTTAATTTTTTTCTAGGTCTTATAAATTAAATAAAGCCTAGTTAAATATAGTGGTGACCTTGGTTAATGGTAGGACCATTTTCCTAAGACCTTTTATGTTAAATCATATATACATGGTATTAGAGGAATGCCAAGTGAGAGGTGAAGACCACCCTTTCATGATAAAAGGAAACTGTTATTGAATTTTATGGTGGATTTAAGCACGGGAAACTATAAATTTCCATGAATCTAGTATCTTGTAGTCGAATTTGGACTCCCTATTAATTTATAGATGACAAAATTTGATGATGATCCCTTTCCACAACTTTCCTTTCAAGAGATACCTAGAGATTTTTCTATCCATGACAAGGAGGAGTGACCGATCCATGGTCATTTTAGTGTCAATGAGAACATGCTCTAAATGGCTATTGATTCTTAAACATCAAAGGATAAATTGTAAGGGAGAGGAGAACACTATAGTAAGGATCTAGACTTTAGTTTAGTGATAGATTTATTATAAAGGAACAACTATTGTTCTTATGAGCCTTATAACCTTTACTTCATGGCAAGACAATCAAAGTTTGTGTCGCACCCTCGCTGGCGGAGCGCGGCGATCTTCGATTGATTTCGGGGTCTTTTGTTTTTGTGAATAAAGGAGTCGCCACCTAGTATTATGGTCACTAGGAAACCTAACTGGTCTTTCAGAGATTCTAAGGCAAGGGACTGGTTGCGTAAAGGGAAGGTATTAGCACCCCTAGTACGCCCTACCTAAGGTAAGCTGCTTGGTGTTTGGTTTGTCTTATAATTGCTATGGTGTTGGTGTTTTCTAATCCCATCAGTTTTCTAGGTTTTGATTCAAACTAAAATTATTAGGATAGAAATCCAAGGAAGTTCCATGTGCTTTAAAAGCTCATTTTCCCCTTAGTTTTTCAAGAGTTTGCGACTAGTAAATCGCAAGGAGGAGGGACAAAAAAATTAGAAATCTAGGGTGCTTTAAAAACCTATTTTTTTGTCTTAGTGTTTTATACTCTCACGGCTCGTAAACCGTGGAATAAAAAATTGAAATGTCCTTGATTATAATCAAGGCTTCTTTCAAGGATTTGTGCGGATTTATTACTCCCAATAATATTTTGGATATTCGTCCTTTAAGGATTTCTTTATCCAAACATTAGCGGTGAATAATAGATGAATTCCTCCCAAAATAAGATTTTTGTATTTTTTGGAATATTAGCCAATACTCTTTGGAGTTTTACAAACATGTTGTAAAATCCAGAAATGCAAGAAAATAATTTTTGGTGTTTAAGAAATCAATGCGAAAACACATTTTCAAAACTTCAAATATTTGTTTTTTTTATATATAAAAAAACGTTCAAAACATGTTAGGGTATTGGCCGTATGCAACACACAAAAAAAACATTTTTTATATTTTCTTTGTCAAAAATACAAACATTACATTTAATCACAATAAAAAATCACATGTTAATCAAATTCTTAAGACTTTAATAAATCAGTTATTAAATCCCAAAAAATATATAGAAACATGTTCTTATATTTTCACAGGAAATAAAACAGAATTTTATTTGTCCTCCAGATACTTGATCATATAAAAATTAAAAAATTAAATTCATTTTCTTTTTTATCTTTTTGATTTTTTTATAATTCAATGACATACATAAAAAAAAATACAAACACACACACATCCCTTTTTATTATGTTTTTTTTATACACCCATATGTCATTACAAATAACACAAATTTAAAATAAAACAGACAACACATCACACAAATAAAAAAAATACATAATAGCCCCCAAAAATCCAGGAAACTACTAGGAAGGCTTCTGGCAATGCAGGAACAGTGGCGGCGCGTGGTTCTCACTCACCGCCGCCACTGGCGGCGCGTGAAGAAAAAATAACAGGGGAGATCTGCAACGGCTTCCTCCCCTCTTCATTGTCTTCGCCGGCGGTGACAACCATCGTGACCTGCAACTCGAAAAAAGAAAAACGCAGGCAGTTGATTTTAAACCATTTCTTTTTTTTCAAATATGTTCTCGGTCTTCCCCTTTTTTAGATCTGTTTCTTCTGTAGGCCTGTGAGGGGGAGAGGGAGATCGTGACTGAGGGGCTATGGGTTTGTTTGACCGGCTGAGAAAGGAGAGGGACGATGGTGGAGCGGCTGTTTGAGAGTTAAATGGGAGACGGGAGCAGCTGAGTCTGTTTGAGAGAGATGAGGGAAGAGACGGGGCTCTGTCGAAGAAGAAAAGAGGATGAGCGGCTACCTTTGGTTGGCTAGGAGAGGGGGAAGGGAGGCGGTGTCCGGCGGCTCTCTGGCTTTTGGCCAAAAGAGAGGGGATTGGCTGGAGGCTTGGGAAAAAAAAATATATCGAAAGGGAGGGGGCCCCGGATTGTTGGCTTGTTTTTGGCCAAGGACGGGGCAGCCACTGTAGCCTTTTTTTAATAAAGAGAATAGGGTTAGGTTTTTTGTTTGCCCTCTATTCTTATCTCTAAAATTCTCTCTTCTTCATTCCTTTCCTCTTTTTTATTATGGCCGAAGGTTACTTATATAGAAAATCTTTACATGTATTATTCAAGAAAATATTGCAATAATTATTGCAGAGATTGTCTTCTATAACCAGCACTAACAAATCCTATATATATGGTATTTTATATTGCTGTGATTATTTTCCATAACCAGCAAAAATCAAATCATATATCTATGGTATGATTATTTTCCATAACCAGCACAAATCAAATCATATATCTATGGTATTTTATATTGCAATAATTATATTTGATTCAATAATTATCTCCTTGACATATTGCCTTCTTAATATTAGCTCTGATGTTCTATGTTATCGTCACATGTAAACCCTTACTTTTTTTATTTTTATTTTTTTAAAATTTATAAAAACATGGGTCAAAAATTGGGTAGCAACAGTTTGTATAATATGTTCCATTTCTAATGTACTATACCACTAATAGTAAAATAATTTTCAAAATTCTAAAAGAAGTGAAAAATGTAACATAGTTAACAAAACATAATTTTGGATTCTATAGTTGAGAAACTTTATGCTAATATTAAGAAATTCATTAAGGTTTTTCCTATTGTACAAGAAAGCTATATATATGTTATCGTAAATCCTTCTTTAAAAAAAATGTCTACGAAACTTTTATATGATGAAGATCCTTTTACAAAAGATAGTAAGATAAGGCCTACCAAAAATTTAGCCAGTAGATTAGCTAGGAAATTGAGCAAAAAAAACTCTTCGTGAGAAATCTTTATACTTTAGTTATTCATTATACCCCATTGGATAACTTGTCTTCTAATATATTTTCTTATTTTTTAGCATCATAATCTATAAAGGCTCCTTCTCTAAAGGTCTCTCAACCTACCAATTATTTATAGCACATTATTATTGAAAAAGAAAAAGATGATGCTCTTATCTATAAGTTGAAAAAAAGACCAAGGATTAGTATTTTTATTGATAAATTCCTTTTTTCTTATTCCTCTGACATTTGTACTTAGCCATTATCACTTTTGTTTTTCAGGTACTAGTTCCCAAAGCCATTCCTTTAACTACTCTTTCACAAGCTAAAGCTTGATCACCATTGTCATCTTTAAATGAATATCTAGAACTTGTAGCTACTCCCTATTGTTTATAAAGAACCTATGAGAGTGTGTTCATTAGCCACTGACTATAGCCATGCCAATTTAGATGTGATCCTAGAAGAAAAATCTTCCCTAACTAGTGATTTCAGCATGGATGATACTAGTGAGGAAGAAGTCTAAAGAGTTAACATCAATGGAACTTTCATAAGGTAAATTAAAGAAGTATATACTAATGCTGCTATAATCCCCTTATCATGTGAAGATAAGAGTAGACATACTCTACTGTTGCCATAACATGAGATGGATATGGAAGGCAATCTAGTAAAAAGTGCTCCTATTGTAAAAGAAAAACTAGCAACTGCTATTGTTTCTTCCCTTGTTGAGCAAGAATTAGCTACAAAACTAATTGTTTCCCTTGGATATGTTGGTCCCTCCACTGTGTTGGAGATTGAGTACGACTTGGCTATGAGTGCTAAGAAGACTATTATGGCATCCCTTTATTCAAATCAAAAGGTAATTCATTTTTATTAGTTAAGTTTACTTTTATTTAATTTCAAGTAACAATCATCTTTAATAACAATTGTTTTCCTTTGTCTTGCCAAGAAACTTTAAATGACTTGATAGCTCTCCTAGATCCTATAATTGCATGGAAGATGTCTAGCTTAGAAGTAGATTTTAAGGATGATAAAATAAAAGGGGCTTTAGTGGGGAATGCCAAGGAGATTTTAGAGTTTCTTAGGCAATGAATGCATATCCTTAGCGACCAAACCAAAATATAGCATCTCTAACAACTCGTGGACAACATTATATCCCAAGGATTCATAAAATCATTAGGCCAAGATACCATTTGCACTAAAGTTACAAATAAGTTATGAAGAAGCTTAGGAACTTATGGTGTTGTTAAAAAAATCATGGGAAGATGAAACAAGATAAAAGTGATTAGCAAAGAAATTAGTTAAAGATTATCCTTTAAATTCTCTTTATGGCATGTAATGTTCATCAGATTCAAACAATGCTAATGTTAATTTGCCAATCTGACCTCTTAAGAAAGATTTAGACAATATCTATTTTATTATATTTATTTTATAGATTACATATACATCAAATGGTAATATATTTCTACATAACTTAACATATATAAAGTACAATGATAAATAGACATTTTCTATTAAAGTATATCATTTTTCAACCTTTGTAAGGACTAAGATAATATACAACTTGTTCATGGTCAGCTTCATTCTTTTATGCTAACATGCTTTTAATTGACCTTTGTGCAATTGAAATGTGTAGCCTTAAAGGCTTATTAGGCCTTGATGGAGCCAAACTAGATGTTTGACTAGATAAGTTTTCATTTATTTAAATGATGCTTCTCAATACATTGAAACTTATCTATGTTATTTTCTTTTAAGAGTTCAAGAAATGGCCTGATCTTTCCTACAATGTTTGATGTGAACCTCCTTAGAAAATTGATTTTCTAATAAAGTTTCATAACTTCTTTTTTGTTTGTGAAGGTCATGCTTCAATGCCTTGGATATGATTTTTCTACCTTTATGCCATCCTGGTGTATTATAAATCTTAATAAATTCCCTACCTGCATGTCAAAGGTATATTTTAACAGATTCTTCTTGAAATTATTTATTCATATTGTTTTAAAGGTAGACATAGCTCATTAAAGTGGTTTTATTTAAATTTTAACTTTACCATGATATCTCAATATACACCTCCAAGTTGTGATTGATCATATTATGAAAGATCAAATTCATGGCTTTTTGCTAAGTGGAACCAACATTTCTTAAGATAAAATAAAATAATATTCACTCATATGTTTCTAATGAGCGAGGAAATCTAAAAATAATCTTAGTAATATCAATTTTCTATAATGAAAATTTAACTATAACATTAATAGTTATCCATGAAGCTGAGGATCTCACTTCCAACTACTAAATTAATAAATATATTAGCCATTGATATTGAATATTCATATTTTAGAGATACACGATTAAGGTTTCTAAAATCTATACACACTATTAGTTTACCATTCTTTAGTTAACATTAGCACAATGTTAAAAATCTATCCAACATATCTTATTGGACTGATAAAACTAACTTTTAATAGCCATTTTAATTCCTCATTTACATGATCAACCATATTTATAGTTATTGATATGAACCCTAGCAAAATTTAATGGAATTCACGACCCCAAGATCAATCTAATCTAAGTTTGTTGAGATTTGAATGAGCTTATCACAATGGAAGACTTGCTCCAAGACAACAAGACTATAAACCAACTCGATCACAACGCCTATACCTGGAGACGAGCAAATAAAATATAAATTCACAACAAAGAATGGTCAGTTCTTTGAAGAGTTGAAAGTTCAATCAAGAACCAAGATTAAGCAACCAAGAAGTTGGCTACAATGCTGAAAATATCATAAAAAAAAGTTTGCCCTAAAATTATTCTAAAGAGTATTTAAACTCCAAGCCAAAACCCTAGTTTTTCTAATGGGTCTCACATAAGCTCAATTTAAATAATAATCAACCCAAGCTAAAACTAGCCCAAACTAATTAAAATAAACAAGTCTAAGACCCAAATAAAAAGTCTCCTCTCAAAATAAATAAAGTTTGATAGCCCAACTAATTAAATAAGACAAGTTTGTTGTTTCTGTATTTTGTCTAGCAGCAGTAAAATCCCAACTTAAAATGGATGGTTCTCTCTCGTTTTAATGAATTAGAAGGTGTGCCATATACCGTTGGAAAGGTATGGAAGTTTAGTTTCCAGCTCAACTGAAATCACATAAAAATTATATATGTAGCTCCATTTATGACCACAAAAGTAACAAAAGATCAAATTGTCCAAATCTAGTCCTCTTCTCCCAATCCTTGTGTAATGGTCTTGGTTCCACCAACAAGCCCCTCTTAAACATGAATAAGATTAATCAAGGCATGCTCTTTATTATTACAAATCCTCTTGAAGTCCACCTTAGCCCATGTCTCTTGAAGAAGTCCATTGGAAGCTTCTTTGAATTTCGTAGCCCTAAGCCTAGTAATTGGACCAATTAGAACCTCCAATGGATCCTTTGATGGTTGGATCGCTTCAGTTATTTTTCTTAAAGTTTGCTTATATGGCTTAAATCCAGGTTTGGTTGGAAATAGATGTTCGACCAAGCTTCTATCTATCCTAGGCATCTTGTCTTAATCCCAAGTGAAACTATCCTTATAAGTATAAAGTAACAATTAATGTTTTAAAACCTAGACCGGCCCAGCAGGTAGGCCCGGGACCCAGCTGACTCGAGATTGGAACCGGGTCGTGTTGATGAAAAAACCAATCAAGGATTTAGCCCGGCCAAACCCGGTCGACCCGGGTAAACCCAAGTGAGACCCAACTGTTTATATATATATATATATATATATATATATATATAACATCATCGTTTTATCATTTTACTGTCAAACGGTTTGACAGTAAAAGGCTAAAATGATGAAGACAAAAAACCTAATCTCTTCAATCTTGCTATATCAATTGCAGAAGAGTAGAGGAATTTAAGCCACTCGAAAAAAACTTCAAGGCAAGTTAAACCAGCTTTTGTCCCCGTCTCTCTTTTGGTTATTAAATCAACAATGGATCTTCATTGTGGATTTCTAGCTTTTGTGGATTCTGGCTTTTCTGGTTAGTTCTCTATCTGCATCTCTTTAGTTTTAGGCAAACTAGTCTTAATTAATTCTTGCAAGCTTCTCCAATCTTTGACAAAACTTCTTTTGTGTCACTTGAAGTGGAAATAGAGAGATTTGGGATTCCTTCATCAGTTTTGGGCGAACTTTTTTTCTAGTGGAAATAGAGAGATCAATGACTGGGATTTCTTATTTGACACAACTTTTTTTTGGCAAACATTGAACATGGATAGTTTCTGTTGATTATATGAATGGAATTAAAGGGGGGGAAAGGAGGAAAGAGTGAATGGTCTTGAACTCAACCTTTCCATTATCCATCTTTAGTGGTGTTGGAGAAAGAGTTGTTATATCAATTATAGTCGATTAGCCATCTTCGCTCAATTATAATGAACAAATTGTGTTCTAATGCCTAATATTTATCGTTGACCTTTTTTAAGGCTTTTATATAGGTAAATAAGTTATTATGACTTATTTAATCTCATATTTCAAACTCTTGGCCATCATCTTCCACTTGTAAAGAATTTGGCCTTGCAAAGTCAACTATTAATTGCCTCATTCACACTATTTTCTTGCTTATAATAAAGTCAATAAGATGACCTATGTGGTTGATTCCTATGAACTAGTCTAAACCATCATCACAACTATAGAGCCATGCATATGTCATTCATAAATTTATCATAAATAGTTTGTCATCAACTTTAACGATATTAGTGGATCCATTAAGTAACCAGAACATTAAGACTTGATGTAGTAAGGATGACACTGAAAATGTTACTTCCTAGTAGCCAATAGATATTAGCTTATGGGTATAATTATAGTACAATTATTTAATGATAAAACTAAGACATTCTTTTATCTTTTAAGTTTGTTTTAATTACATTATGTACTTTATTATTTGATAAAAACCCATATATTGATATATGTATGATATATGGTGTGATGCATATCTCATAAACTATTGATAACACTATAACATATACTTGTTCATAGCTTGATGCAATCATAATATTCAATAGTTTTACTTATATTTGCTTAGTATTTTGCCTATGTTTTATATATAAAATACCTTGATATTTTTTATTTTATGTTTTGAAGGTAATTTTGGATGTAAGATTAAAAAAGAAGTAATTTGAAGATAAAATTCTGATCATGTTCCAACTCGTGTTGAATATTAGTAGATTTGACATTCGATTGATGTTTTACGCAGAGCTTGAGCTGTAGAGATCAAAATGAAGTGATTTTATTAGCATTAGAAAGCTAACATCTATATATATATATATATAT
>Ga0325402_1002322_pt1 | contig 16608 bp, 6 predicted proteins | sample PopdelMetagenome_22_FD_207212 | JGI IMG/M metagenome (GOLD analysis project Ga0325402, IMG submission 207212) | Populus deltoides microbial communities from Bellville, Georgia, United States - Xylem-PdKOR-R3 | ecosystem: Host-associated > Plants > Phyllosphere > Stem > Wood/Secondary xylem... | reverse complement strand
CATCGTAGCGATTCCTAGAAATACACATTTTCAGAAAACTTAATTATCAGGCTACCTCTTATTGATCTAAAACAAAGATTTGTCCATGGATACAATGCTTCTCCAAATGGAGTTTAAATGCGCACCCTGTAGTTTAAATGCGTACCCTTTAGTTACAACTTGGACCGAAGAACTGACATGATTCATTGACAATCACAACTAATTTCTGTATACGTAGTGGCAATGCAAGATTTAACTATAGTGGAAGTTAAACTTGGAAACTATAATGGGTTTTAGATTTTGGAAAATTATGAGCAAGCAAGTGCAACGAATATTATTCTTGAATTTTTTAGATATATTAATCTGAAATTAACAGCAGAGATTTTAACATCAAAGCAAAAATAGTCAGCAAGAGGATGGGCTGACTGGCTGTCCAACAACCTTCTCTTCTTTTTTTTAGGTTGTGCCGAAACAGGTTCAGCCTATCTCTTTTTTAATTGAAAAAGATGAGAGGCAGCAAGATGTAAGTCAATTCACGTCATATATGCCTTATTTAGAGTAAAAAAGAAACGGATGGGTGTAGATTATTGAAGGAAGAAGATTATCTGGTGCAAGGGCTACATGCTGGCTGTACACGGTAGTGGTAGTGAGCACTAACTGACAGTTACGGTGGCGCAAAGAAAAGGGGCAACACCAGCGAATAAAGCTAGGGAGAGAGGCTAATTTTTTCTCAACTTTGACCTCAGATTTCTCTGTAATGTTTTGAAAGTAAATGAATAGGAAAAGGCTACAAAGCCTTTGGTGGCTTAAAGAGTAAGTATTATTAAATGAAAGGGTATAATAGTAATTGAATAAAGAGATGATAAATATATATAGAAAGTAAAAAGAAAAAAAAGAAAAGAGGGATCTGAAATTTTAAGAGAGCAAACCGGCAGGAGAGAAAGGGGAAAGAAGAAAAAGAAAAGAAAAGAGAGAAATTAGAAGGGAAATAAGGAGTTGAAGAAAATAAGTTTAAAGGTCAGATTTAGGTTTATAAATGTATAAATGTGTTCTTTGAACTTTAAATTTTGGTTTTGAAAATTTATGTTTTGGGTTTAATTGATGAATTAATCTGAATGTTATGGGGTTGATTGTTGTGGGTAATTGATTATTTAGTTGATTATGGAAGATTATAGGTAAAGATGATGATTTTGAGTTATGATTTGTGTAAATGGTGAATTTTGGGTTAGAAATCTGGAAAGAACAGTAGGTTTTCTGTTGAAATTCTGGGTTTGAGGTTGAAGATGATAAAATTTCGGTTTGGTCCCTCAATTTGTGAAAATTACAGTTTAGTCCCCAAACTTTGGAAAATTACAGATTGGTCCCTGGAGCATATTCCGAGATTCTGGACAGAATAAAAGATGAATTATGGGCAGAATTCCTTTATAGTTATGAAATTTTAACACTTTCAATTTGGTCCTCCAATTTGACAAAAATTACAAATTGACTCTAAAAATTTGAAAAAATTCCAGAATGGTCCCTGGAGCATAATGAGATATTCTGGACAGAATTGAGGATTAATTATGGTCATAATTTCAGTATAGTCATGGATTTATGATATTTTTAGTTTGATCCTTCAATTTGATAAAAGTTACAATTTGACCCTTAAAAATATGATAAATTCCAGATTAGTCTCTAGCTGTAATATTAGCTTTTGCAGATTGGTTTGATGAATAATTGAGGGTTATTTAGTGAATTATTATTTGTTTTATTATAGATTAGATTTAGGAAAAACCGTTTAATTTTGGGTTTTTTAGAAAATAACTAGTTTAGTCTAAAAACATATAGCGTTATGTAATACACCTTAGATAAGTGTATTAAATAGGTTATATATTTTTTTGAGTCATTCTTGAATATGTCTCTTTTGTATTCAGATAATCCTGATATTCTACCGGCGGGATGTTAGTAGGATTTTCTTCAGTGTCTGCTTTTAATTTCTGTTTGCTTTCGAGTCAGGTGAGTGGATAATTTTCTATATACATGAAAAATAGTATAAATATTTGATTTGTTAATATGAATTTGATTATATTTCTTGATAATTGGTTCAAGATTGGTCATGATCAATTGTTGAATCTGAATTCTTGATATGAACTAGTATATATTTTGAATTGACAAAATATTTTTCAAGAAGCATGATCCAATTCATATTAACAACTCAATTATTTATAATATTTCTCATGCATATAGAAAATTATTTACTCACCTTACTCAAAAGCAAAAAGAACTCGAAAACAGATACCGAAAGAAATCCTATTGATAACCCGCTGGTAGAATATCAGGATTATCTAAATACAAAGGAGACATTCAAAAACAACTCGAAAGAACATACAACCTATTTAATACATTTAACTAAGGGTCTATTCTATAACCCTATATGTTTTTAAATTAAACTAATTATTTTTCCCAAAAACCCAAAATTAAACGGTTTTTCTGAAATCTAATTCATAATAAAACAAATAATAAGACTTGATAATAATTTATTAAATAACTCTCAATCATTCATCAAACCAATCTGCAAAAGCTAATATTACAGCTAGGGACCAATCTAGAATTGATTATATTTTTAAAGATCAAATTGTGACTTTGTCAAATTAGAGGACCAAACTAAAAATATCATAAATTCATGACTATAGTGAAATTATGTCCATAATTCTTCCTCATTTCTATCCAGAATTTCTAATTATGCTTCAGGGACCATTTTAGAATTTTTCCAAATTTTTAGGGTCAAATTGTAATTTTTGTCAAATGGGAGGACCAAATTGAAAGCGTTAAAAATTCATAACTATACTGGAATTCTGCCCATAATTCATTTTTTATTCTGTCCAGAATCTCAGAATATGCTCTAGGAACCAATCTGTAATTTTTCCAAAGTTTGGGGACTAAACCGTAATTTGCACAAATTGAAATTTCATCATCTTCAACCTCAAACCCAGAATTTCCACAGATAACCTACTGTTATCTCATGATTTCTAACACAAATTCACCATTTAAACAAAATCATAACTCAAAATCATCATCTTTACCTACAATCTCTTAAAATTAACTTATTACTCACAACAATTAACCCATAACATTCAAATTAATTCATCAACCCACCCAAAATACAATCTTCATAACCCTAACATTCATTGAAACAGAAATTTAAAACTCAAAGAACACACATTTTTGCATTTAAAAACCTAAATCTTACCTTTTAAACTTATTTCCTTTAACTCCCTTCTCCTTCCTTATCTTTTTCTTTTTTCTCTTCTTCTTCTTTCCCTCTCACGATTTTCTCTCTAGGAACACAACTCTCTCTTCTTCTTTTTTTCTCTTCCAATTTATATTTATCAACTCATTATTCAATTACTACAATGTCCCTCATTTTTTTATATCTACTTCTAAGCCTTCAAGGGCTTTGTTGTCTTTTCCTACTCATTTATTTATAAACCTCACAAATTGCGTTCCTAATTGACCTGGAACTTTTAATTTTATGCAATTTCACCCTTGCTAAACTTTAATATCAACCCTGAATTTTAGTGCATTTTTTATTTTAGTCCTTGGTTTTAGGTTTCTTCAATTTAGCCTCTAATTGACTATTAAACTTTCAATTCTTTTCAATTTCACTTCTGATTTCAGCCAATTAAATCCCCAGAGTTCAGTGCCTCTTTTTAAAAGTTTTTGGTTGTAAATTTCTTCAATTTAACCCCTAATTAACCATTAAACTCTCAATTCTCTTTAATTTCACTCCTAATTTAAGCCAATTAAATCTCCAGAATTCAGTGCCTCTTTTAAAAATATCATTGGCTGTAAATTTCTTCAATTTAACCCTAATTGAACATTAAATTTTCAATTTCACTCCTGATTTCAGCCAAATAAATTCTGAGAGTTCGATGTCTCTTTTAAAAAGATCCCTAACTGTGAATTTCTTTAATTTAACTCCTAATTGATCCTAAACTTTTAATTTTCTTGCAATTTCACCATTGATTTAAATCAATTGACTTTGTAAAAATTAAATTGATCTTTTAAATTTCTAATCCTCTCAATTAAGCCCAAATTAGACTTTCGAACTTAATTATTCACCAATTAAATCCCTAATAAAATTAATTTGACTTATTTAAAGTATAATTAAATCCTTACATTTAGTTAAATGTTTTAATTTGACCAAAATTAATTCTTAAGCTTTTAATTTAGCCAATGATTAAATCAAATTAGTCTATTAAAAATCTAATTATGTCCTTAGATTTAATTTTTATACAAATTTATTTAATAATGATTTAATTTAATCTTAAATTTGTATTATCAATAAAATTTTAGATACAATGATACAATTAGCTAGGCTTCCAATTTATTCAAAATCACATCTTAAACATCGCTTTTGTCAATATATTAAAATCCAATCCTCCCTAGCCTGCTTTTATCAAGATATTAGTCTTCTTACTATTATTTTTTATTTTTTATTTTAAAAGAAAAAAGAATAAATTTCAGCCGAATAATCTAAAAATAAGTTATAACAATAAAGATATTACAAATTTAACATCAAAATCTAAAATTATATTTACATAATTTGGGGTGTGGCTCGTAGACAAACCGTTCTTCACCACGTAAATACTTCTTCTGGTCGTTTCTTTCTTTTTCTTTTTCTTTTTTCTCAGGCTTATCATCATCCGAAAACAAATCCTCTTAGCGCCAAATCATGGCCACTCATATAAACAAGTTATGGCCAGTCCACCTTGACAGCACAAATTTCTGACCATCACATGATAGATTGTATTATTGTAATCCACGTAAATACTTCTCAAAGGACACATAATTAACTTTCAATCACTCGTCATGATTTCAGTAAATAAATGAAATCGAAAATCCAAAAGGAAAACATTATCATTATCTTGATAATTTTTAACTAGTTTGAAGGAACTTGAACATTATCTGGATCTGAAAAGGTCGAAATTTATAGCAGAATCGAATCAAAATCTATATAATGTCACCCTCCTTTCTATTTCAGAAAACAAAACTACATGCCAGCATGAGAGGGAAGAAGGGAAAACTATGGTTGATGCAAAAACAGTCAGGTATACACAAGTTGGGTAGGTATCATATGGTTAAAAGCATGGTGGCTATTTACAATTCAACTAACATGATATGCGGGGGGAATCAATCAAAACTCAACACCACTATTTATCTGAACAGAAAAGGAAGGTTGGCCAACATTAGAGAGAGGAGAATCGAGTCTCACAACCAGTCCTGAGCTCCCCACATTACCATTCCACTTAGACCTGCCAATCTGCAATAGGAAACAAAAAAGAAAGGGATGTTAGGCAATGATGAATAAATAACACCCGCAGTACCATATTTACCTGCAATCATCATCGTCTATATGTCAGGATCAACGATCCATTAAACATTACCATGACAAAATGATGTTAGAAACAAAAAAACAAACTGTGTAATTGAAAATTGAAGTTCAAGTTCATTGTTTGTCTGGTTCCACAACCATATTAGTTGCAGCGCATCAGTTGTTAGAACGTACTCACTAGAATTTAGCCCTTCCATCTAGATGTAGTGCAACTAATAAGTGCTGATGAGACACCAGTTATATCTATGCACTCAGCATCTATTAAAAAAGTTTTATTGTTGTCATAAAAGAAATTCATATTTTCATATTCAATTGTTGCTTTCATAAAGTAGTCTGTATACAAGACATTTTAAGAGGTAGGAGAAGATTCCTGATATTAATGGCCTCCTGATGATATCAAATTAGTGTTTGACTTGTGGGATTTCATAGATATTTCCTGAACTTTCGTGTCAACCTGTGCCCAAATTTTTCAAAATATTACATGTCAACCTGAAAGTCTCACTTAGGAGATGACTACAGATTGATTGCCTTCCAAAGGTAAGAAGTGTTTAATAGCTTCGGGGAAAAACTGCAAATATGAACCTGAACTTTATTTACAGGCAAAAAGAAACTCATTTTAAGGACCAAGAAGCATCTAATAGAACTCCATTAATGATTATGATGATGTAATGAAAAAAAAAACAAAAAAAAAGAAGCAAAACTTCAAGATCATCGTTGATTCCACCATGCAAGAGGCCAAAGCCATGCACAGCAAGACTGTAGGCAATGAATAGAATCCCAGAATGAGGCGCATATGGCATAGATGTGAATGATAATGAGACATGCAATCCAAAAACAGAGCGTGTTTACAACTATTTTGTCCAGCAAATGCATGCATCTAACAACATAGCATAGCTCCACAGTGAAACATGGTGAAAGATGATGGTAGGACAAAAATCAGAACAAGATCTCCTCCTCATTAAGGCATCCATTGTCCATTTTTCTTTTCTCGAATTCTGTTGGTGGACATTTGTGATCTGTTTCTATTATGTTCCAGAGTTGTTTCTCAGATGCAAATTGGCAACCAAAAGATTTGGGGCAATCAGATCCAGAGTATAATACTCAACTATTGCTATTTGAAATCAGAGAAAGCTTGGGGTGTTCTGGATTGCAAAGGAGATTGAATAGTAGATAAATAAGATTCTGTACTTTCCAAATAAACAGGAAAATAAGAGGATGATAATTTAGGTTTGGGAAAAACTGAAGGTACTTATGAAAAAACATTCAAAGAAAAGGAGGTGATTTGTTTATGATGAAAATGGTTTTGCATTTTTGCACACAAGTAACCAATTGAAAATAGCTTCTTCGTTTTTTTTTTTTTTTTTTTAGTTTGTGCACGAGTTCATTCCAGAGGATTATGACAAAGGACTGCCAAATATGGGAAGATTAATATTTTCACAATCAGGTGTTCCAGATACAACCAGCAAACAGGATGGTGAATTGATGGTTTGTCTTTCAGTTCATTGCTCTTACAGGGAATTCTAACGTTCTAACCTGTCAACTCTTTGATAACAGTTGGACTAGCAAACTGTACCCCTTCATTTTAATGTGGATTATCGGGTTGGAAGGGAATAGCATATTTCCTATGGCATGAAGGGTGCATGAGATTAACCAGCGTTTCCTTAGATTCTTTCAGTCTCAATGAAGATAATTCCCAGTACTTTCCATTGTTATCTATATTTTGGGATTCGTTATCCTACCATTTATTTGATTTTCATGAACAGCTAGGTGCAAACTTCCCATGTACCTGGGTCCCATTCTGTCAACTAAAAAAGAAAAGGATGGACCAAGAAACCAAAGATTCTACCAAGCAGAGATGTATAATCCAGATAAAAAGATATGGATCAACAGCAGATAATGGAACATCACAGCTTACCGATAGTGATGCAAATGCAGAAGGGTGCGTCGTTGCAGCACAGCCGCATATCAGATTCAGATGGTCATTCACTGAGTGAATCAGTTCTGCATGCAAACCAGGATTGCTTCCACCAAAAGTGGGGCACAAACTGACAAGATATCATCAAGAGAAGAAAAAGGTAATTATATTTACTTACAGTACCATAGAAGGTGAATAAATTTGCTCGACTTAAAGATACAAAACAAGTGTGAAGTTAAAGTACAAAAGTGAAGGAAGGGAAAACAGGTTCTGCAAACATAGGATCATGTATTTGAAAGATAACTGGCAAGTGTATTTTGCCCTCAACAAGATCTACTTTTTTTTACCAGTATTCATGCTTTTTCCAAAAGTCAAACCATTTGTGAGCATGAGATAATTGATATCAGGGTACCATCAGGTCTAGGGAATATCAACAAGTTAACTAAACCCAGTGGTCATGACCCAATAAAACAATCATGTCTTCTCATGGACGCTTAATTGTTTACGGTGGAGAAATGCTGATTAAAACAACAAAGATTGATCATAAAAAAAACACCAGGTCCAACCTTTGTTTGGCACCATCAAGAAATGCAGACTGGCCCTGGTTTGTGATTGTTTAACCAAGTACACACGAAATGTGTAACTTTTTTCCTGTTGACCAAATTCTTCTGATGCCACTTTATAAGAAGCAGAAAAATAATAATTGCACTGTCAGAGTCTAACGCAGAATGTTAAATGAATGTTATAGAACAAGCAACTGGGATTAGCTCTGAAGAAACGTTTTCTACTTCTTTCTGGCTTCAGTTTACTATTTTTGGATGACAACAGTGTTCAGTTATCTCTCGTTGAAATTATCTATTAGTTATGAGGGAAAACTGGTGTGCAGTTTAAATGTAACATAGCATCAAAATTACCAAATGCACCAGATATGCTATCATTCAGATCTTCAGGCATAATGAGGGCTCAAACTGGCAGTCATAAACAAAGAGGACACCTTTTTTTTAAGTTAAACACTGTTGCTTCAGCAAGTCACCAATGCAGGTCATTCAGGGTTTTATTATTTCTGTTTTCCTATTCTTGTATTTCTCCTTTTTTTTCCTTATTTATGGTTAGTTCATTGAGTTCACTGGTTTCAGTAGATTGGTCCAGAATTACATATAAACCATACCAAGCTACGAAAGGAACTGCAGGATAACCTGCAATGCAAAAGCTAACAATATAAATAGCAGGATTGGCCTCAGAAACCATGTTTGTTTTCACAGTTACTGAAGCACTTCAAAATTAAAAGGCCAGAGTCAATAATAAGGCAGCTACTCTGCTTGTATCTTCACATGTATGGCAAAACAAAGAGTGATCATAATTTTATTAAACAAATATGAACATTAAAAGTTACCTGAACTGAACAGTTGGCCTCACCATAAGACCAGATCTCTGCCATGCTAAAGAATGTGTAAAACCCAATGTAAACGATTTGTCAGGCCATTGTACCATCGGTGTGATGCGTGTTCCCCACTTATTCTGATAAATTATTCAAAACAATAGGCTTTAGTCCCCACCAAAATTAATGCAGACAAATCCACTGGTATACCCTGAAATCATCAAGTACTCGCTGACAAGTTCAAAACCTGACCTTACGAGAGAAGCTGAATCTCATTTCCCCAGGATATTGCCCCTGAGCTTGGAGAAGACCTCCACAAAGAGGTACGATAGCACTGGTAGACAGTCCCTCACCAGATACATAGGTCACTTGCCCATTTGGAAACTGTAAATCTACAAAAGACTGCATGATGAAAGAGACAAGGAGAAGGAAGACAAGAAGAAAGGTCAATGAGAAATCAGCTCCACAATTTTAAAGATTTAATGCAACAAAAAGACATATTGACTGCATCTTCATGCTTTCATTACAGAGGTTATTGCTTCTGCACTCAACTGGATCACCAGGCAATCGCAAAGCCATGTATAACACTTTTGGGAAAGGTTTCTGCTTGAGGACAAGAGGAGGAAGGATTGCAAGGCTGCTCTGATATTCTTAGTTTTCCCTTTTGAAAATAATTTCCACAAGCTATCCTGCCCCCCACCAAAAACTAGAATCTGAATTTGGGATTCAGCCTAGTTAAATAGAGTTAAGTTCCATTCACATCCCTGCTTTGCTCCACCTCCCCTTCCTAAGGAATTTTTACTTCATATGAAGAAGGGGAAATGGCATGATGCTAGTTGAATCTCAAGACAATGAAAAAGCTACAAATTTTTCCAACTATGAAACTTTGTCCACTGATAAAAATGTTCTTTTTGGGAAAGATGAAAGAAGAAACTTTGTTAGAATGGGAAGAATTTGTAGAAGAGACATTCAATAGAAAGATACAAAAACAAGATAATTTATAATTCTGTTGAATACCAGCAAATAACTTCTAAAATTCCTTAAAGCCTTGTAATATTAAGAGGCTAGGAACACTATCCTATCCCACAAAAGTTGCCAGATGCCTCAAAGCCAAAGCATCATGCTTACTGTTTCCCCTTCTTCATTGAATCCACAATATGTAGAATACAGCCTATTGCTTTTGGCTGCCCACACTTAAGCCTCTAGATACAAATATGAAACATAGACTGATTCTGATGCCTTTCATAGCTTAGAAGGTGCTACAACTTACACAAGCTAAAGGATTGAGACAGAGCATTGACATTAACAACCACCTTCTATGCTTTGACCACACAGCTGGACACAGTGAATGCATTCCAGTCTGACAAAGATACAAGAAAAATAGTGCATTAGAAGAACAGATAAAAAAAGCAATTATAAAGAGATATCCAAATGCAAAATCTAATAAGTACAAGGGAAAACCGATTCTCAATGAAATGTTCTGTATCAAAATAACTAAAAAAAAATGACATGTCTAGTAAAGGCAGGAAACCATGATCAAGAACAGAAGATCTTAGGATATGGAAGCTAGAAGATAAAGACTAGGAAGATGGGATATCAGCATATGCACCAAAAATCAACCAATGTGACAAAAAACAAATATAGAAAAAAGGTTACCATAAAGCTAGCAAAATTACATAGGGAACAAAACGCAACTACTAGGAATAGCTGGAAATCAGTATAACAGCTGGGATTGAGCAAGCAAGAAACATTTAGTGAACACGTAAGTCACTTGTCTACAGCCCATTCCCATTTCTTGTCAAGCTTCAGGTGAAATCTAAAGGTTAAGAGCACATAAGCTTGCTGTATAGATGAGGTTTACCAAAGAATATCCAAAAGCTAGGGAGAATATTGTAACACTTCTATGACGTCTATTTTCACACTTCAATTAAATAAACAGAAAATTGGGCATACCTTCCTATCATACCCATACCAAAGCAAGTGTTGCTTTGAAAGATGCACAGGCAGAAGAAAGGTTGAATCACGCACAATCAACAGAGGTCCAAGCTGGACAAGGAACATGGATGAATTATCATTTCTTGATGTGGAACTTCCATGTGATGCCTCTACTCTCCATAAATCTCCCCTTGCAACCAAAGAACCCTCAATGTTGTGAGTTCTGCTGTCATAAGTTGAGGTAATGTTTATGGTCCCCTGCATCCAGTGGAAATGAACCATAAAAAGAATGCACAAAAGGATTACAATTAAATTCATACTGAAATCCTTGAATTATGTTCACAATAGCATTAAAAAAAATTAAAATAGTGAGACTTAATTTCCTCTCTAAGGGTTTCTTGATGTTGTTCAAGCCACGCAAAATTTCAATACCAAGGAAAATTCTGTTTTTGACACATTGTGAACCTCTCCTTCAATTGCCTACAATTTGCCTAGATCCCATCAAATAAATGTGATTGTGACCTTGCTATAGAACCATGTCCAAACAGCAATTCTATATATGATCAACCACATTATCTAAGGACAACTATTATGAAGAACCAATGAAAACCACAAGGATATTATATTCCACTCTAAACTTTTCAAGTCACTCAAGACATTAACTTAAGTATACAGCACAAAACAAAAGTAGATCATTAATGAGATCACAACAAATTGAAGGTCCCTAAAATGAAAGCAAACCAGCATTTGTAAGACAAAGCTAGCAAGGAAGTAAAAAAAAACTAAAAGAAAACACAAATATCAGGATAAGGAAATTGTGATGCAGGATTTTATTTTTATTTTTTGGGAAAATATCTATTTTCCCAAGTTAATTTTATGATTTCCTATTTTTATTTTCTTAATTTGTATTATTATGTTTTTCTGGTTTTTTCTCAATTTGAAGAGAATAGTTTTTCTACTTTATTTTTCTTATTCGGTATTATTAGGATTTTCTAAATTTTGTTTTCTATATAAAGGGCTTATAATAGCCTTTGGCAAGTGAGACATGGATGAATACAAATTGAATATTTTGGGTGTCTCTCCATAGTTATGGTATTCTTAGACATTGAGGGTTTTGACTTGTGACAAACCTAGCTATCAGTTTATATCAGAACCCAATAATTCTTAGTGGTTTTGGTTGGAGGTCATCGAAAACATGTATCAGAGCTCATAAATTTTTAGTGGTTAGTTGTTGTATGTTGTTGAATAACAATGGCTAGAATAGGTCACGGAACATGATGTGCTTATTTAGGAGGGAATGAGGAGGTTCCCTTAAGAAAGAAAGAAAAAAGTCCAAGAACTAGTGTGTTGTTTCAATTGTTGTTATTGAAAATCTTAATGGTAAGACTCATGATGGGGCAGCTCATCAAAGATGTTATATTAGGGACCCATGATAGGAAGGCCAACACAAAGATGTTGGGGATCCATGATGGGGTGGCCCACACAAAAGAATGTTTGTGGTGGAAGACATTTTCTAACTAAGGTCTAAACTTGAGGGCAAGTTCCTTCCAACCTGAGGAGACTAATAAAATAAATATTTTCCTAACTTAATTTTATGTTTTTTTATTTTACTATTTAGCATTATTATGTTTTTCTAGTTTTTTTTCCTATTTGAAGAGAAAAGTTTTCCTATTTTATTTTTTCTATTCGGTATTATTAGAGTTTTCTAGTTTTTTTTTTTCTATATAAAAGGTTGTAATAGCCTTTTAGCAAGTGCAACATGGATAAATAAAAATTGAATATTTTGGGGGTCTCTCCATAGTTGGTCTTAGTCTTTGAGGATTTCGACTTATAACAAACTCCGTTATCCTTCACTATCGGCTGCGTCAAATTACTTCTAAAACGAAGCACTCTTGCCGAAGAAGAGAGAAGGAAGGTGTCATCTAATCCTCTTTCTTTTAGACACAGCCCTTGCCAAACGAAATGGCACATTGCTTCAAATGCTCCACTACTAACTAGACTGGACATTGTACTTTGCATCAGCTAAGACTTCTAAAACAACACAGGCTTTCTCAAACAGAAAGTCCTGTTGCTTCAAACACATCATCGTTTCCAGATAGCCACTACTATCTAGACTGGATAACGTCCTATATCTGTGAATTTTCTATCAAGGCTACAAAAAGTTGAAAATCAACCAAAACATCTCCATAAATAAGAACAAAGACTTATTCCTAGTCGAGTTCCAAAAGATAATATCACTTCCATACAAACAGTTCAATAGACAATTTAGGCTAAAAATCTGTTAGGTGGTCTATTCCTTCAATAGCATTAGAAACTATACACAAATTGCATTATTGTATGAAATGAGCACTTCTACGCTAACAAAACAAACACAACTAAATTCTTAGAACACAATAGCATATAAAAATCATTACCTGTGGTTTGCCAAGAAATCCCACACCCTTCAAATTAAACCCACCAATTTCCTCTTCCAACAAATCATCCACTCCACGGCTGCCACCGCCACTATTATCCTCCACAAACCCAAAATCCCTCAACCTCTCTCTAACCAAACCCAACTCTCCCTCCAAACATAGCCCCATCTCACTCCTCTTACCATCCATCCTCAACCCAGCCCCCACGCTCTCCTCCTGCTTAAACGGCACTGGTAATCTCCTAAAAAACTGATGCACCAATCCATTCAAAGACGCACCAAAATCAGCCCCAGCTTGTCCAATCCTATTTCCAATATCCAAAATAGCCGAAACCCCATCTATCCCTGAATTATCAGTTAAAACCCCAAAATCATTTTTACTAAAACCATGTCCCGGAAACTCCAGATCAAAAGGCTTCGATTTTGGAGAGTTCGGCCAAGAAAACGTAGGTGGGTATGTCATATGTGACTGTATAAGGCCTGAAAACCCTTGAGCTAGCCGGTCTGCCAGGTCCTGGCCATGCCTTTGGACCTCTTCCCATGCTTCGAATGATCTTTCTACTGACATTTGGTTTCGAAACTCAAGTATTCATGCGATTTTCACAAATGGGTATTCGACAAATTTACTAAAAACACAAATTTGAAGGTTTTGGAGATTTATTGACAGAAAAAAGGTTGAATTTTTATGTGTTAGGTGACAGTTGTAGTTGCAGAAATGTTCACATGAAATATTAATAAACTAAAAACAGCTTCGATATTGAAAGATTTTTATTCCGAAAAGGGGGAAGACATTTCAGCTTCAACGATATCAAAAAGAAAATTTAAGAAGAAAAAATAAGGAAAAAGACTGACTTTGAAGCCGAAGCTGAGGGAAAAAAAGTCAAAAGCTAGTAATTCAAAAGCTGCAAAATTTGAAGGTTGGATTTACACTTAAAAAACATAGCTTTGAGATCAAGATTTCGTTTTTTGAGCTTTAAAAGAAATGAATTTTGGGGTTTGATTTTTAAGGTTTGCTTTGCTCAACCAGAAGGAATCAAAGTATGAAGTTAGGGATTTGAAAGAGACAATTGGGGATTTTGTGCGTTTTTTAAACATAAAAAGAGAGAGAGGACTGAAGACGGAAGTTTTAGCAAGGAAATGATAGGAAGGGGTTTTTCACCGGGGTAAATATATTTAAGAGTGTTTGGAGTTTTGATATTTTTTAAAGTTTTTTTTATTTAAAAAAGTATGTTAATAATTTTTTTTTATTTTTTAAATTTTATTTTTGGGATTAGTATATTAAAATAATTTGAAAATATTAAAAATATATTACTTTAAAACAAAAAAAATTTAAATTTTTTCGGAAGCGCTTTTGAAAAGCACTTCCAAACACGTGTTTATCTGATACTTCAAATATTTTGAGATTTATTTTTTAAAATTATTTTACTGTATTAGTATTAAAAAAAATTTTATTTTGATATATTTTTTAATAAAAAAATATATTAAAAATAAATCATTATTATTATCTTAAATACCACATAGCATTTTTTAATTTAAATTAAAAACAAAATTAAGATGTTTAGTGATTTTACTATTGACTTTTTATAGTTAATTTTTTTTCTAAATTTTCAATTTGATTTCTAATTTTTTTTATTACAATTAAGGGAGTGAATCTCATTAAAAGATAATGAAATTAAAATATAAAGGACCAAAATAAAAATATGAAAAAATAGATGGCAACTTTGAATTTCATCTAAACATTTAATCTTGTCTCTGTTTTTTTTTTTTTAATAAGTGGTTAGTCCCTCTAGTTGTAAGAAATTTAATTTTGATATCAAACTTTATTTTTCTTATTTTTTCTAGTACTTTTGCATGAGATAAGAAAGAGATGCTTTCTAGAATTCAGTGTATAGAGAAAAAGTCTTTGTTAACACTTATTTCGACCACTAAAATGGTTGAAATTAGTGTCAACAAATCCATTCAATAAAAAAAAACTTAAAGTTGTTGTTTTGAATCTCAATATAGTTTAAAAAACCACATCTAAATTGAGAATAAAATTTTTTATTCAGGTTGATTTTGTGATTTGGATCATTGTTTTGTTTATTAGGTTGATATATTGGTATGTTGATGTTTTAAGAGTGTTTGTATGGTGTTTCGAGGTTAAAATAGGTTGAAAAAAGACTTTTTTTCATAAAAAACCAATAGGTCTAATTATAGATTTATGAAAGAAATATCGAACCCGGTAGAGTCTATGACCCGGATCAAAAGTTTGACAAATTACGCCACAACATTCAGTCTATTAAATTTTTTTTAGTACCTTTTTTTTACCTTAGATTTAAAAAAAAAAACAATTTCACCATTTGTTATCGATGATATATTTTATTTATTTATTTAACTTAAAACAAAAACAAAAAACATAATTTGACTCTTTATTATCAATAATCTACTTTTGTTATCTTAGTCACACACAAGTGTCATGTTTTTTTCTTTTTTTAAAAATATTTTATACAAAACAATTCTCATACGTTTTATTAACATATAAATCTATTAAGTGAAAAAATAATTTATGGGATAAAAAAATTATTGAATCTGATGGCGTGCATAACTTGCGTCACAAGATAGATTGGTTGACTCAAGTTCACATGTTTTTTTTAATTGGTTTTTGTTTTTTACCAATTTCATCCTTCAACATTGAGTTAGGTTGAGATTTAGCTTTCTAGTTTTTTTTTTAAGATGATCTCCGTAAGTTTTGCAAGTCAACCTAAATTGACCTAGATAGATATAATATGTTTTCATCTAAATATTAGATAAAAATATCATTTAATATGGAGTTGATTTTAAATTAATGGTTAAAATCTATTTTTTTTTAGACACGCTAGCAATACCTTGACTTTTTTTTACGTTTGAAATAAATATTACTCCAACTCAGGCGTAGCGCGAGTTAATAACTACTTACAATTAACAAAACATATAAAAAGCGTTGCCAAAATACTATAGATTTTACTTAGCACACAGACACAAAAGACTATTCATTGTGACAGTAAAATTACGCTTTCATCCTTTGAAGAAAATTTTGTTTGCCTTAGTTTTGAGGGTGGTTTCATCTTTTTCAAAGGTCAATTAGTCAATAAAGATTTGTTAGGGGTTATTTTCATCTTTTTTTTTATAAATAGTACAGATATGTATTTACCCCCACACTAATTTTTTTTGAACAATTGGCCAATGGTATTTATGCGTTTTTGTTTTTTACAAAATTATGCATTGACTTTATTGTTAAATCTTTTCCCAAAAAGAAATAAAAGAAATTTATGTTTAGTCCCAGAACTAAATTGGATCAAATTAGATGAAATAAAATTAGATAAATGAAGGGGCAAAATTGGATAAAAAAAAGTTACAACGCATAAAGTTATTAGAGGGAAATGAGGTGGAATAAAAGATAATTAAATACAAATGGGGGCCAATGTGTAATTAATGAAAAATTAGGGTATAAATATTCATTTCTTCTCCACCCCACCAATGGTTTACATGAGAAAGAGGGGAGAAATTGTGGTTTTTTCTTCTAAATTCTTGCAAAATTCAACCAAAAAAAGAGAGATGAGGATGTTTAAAGCTTTAAAAAGGGAGATTAAAGGTTT
>Ga0325402_1002321_pt1 | contig 16615 bp, 9 predicted proteins | sample PopdelMetagenome_22_FD_207212 | JGI IMG/M metagenome (GOLD analysis project Ga0325402, IMG submission 207212) | Populus deltoides microbial communities from Bellville, Georgia, United States - Xylem-PdKOR-R3 | ecosystem: Host-associated > Plants > Phyllosphere > Stem > Wood/Secondary xylem... | reverse complement strand
CCAACGCCAGAGTTGGAATTATTCGGGGTGGAATTTTTACCAACGCCAGAGTTGGAATTATTCGCGATCGAATATTCACTGGCGCCAGAGTCAGGAATATTATAAACAAATCATCATAGCATAAGCGGATAAATGTTTAGCAATTTAAGACAAAACCAGCAATGCAGTCTGCCTCAGGCAGAACGTTTAAGGGGTGATAATATCTTCCCTTTTACGTAACCAGTCCCGTGCCATAGAATCTCTGTTGACCAGTTAGAGTTCCTAGTGACCATAATACTAGGTGGCGACTCCTTAAACAAGACATTTTTTCCCCTAAAAGAACAAGATGCCAGATATCTGTTCTTTTTCCATAATCTCTGATTTTTTTAAGGCCACCGCGATGTCGGGTGCGACAACATTTAATAATCTTTTTAGCATAACAAAGACAAATATCCTTCATTTTTAATATTGCTTGATATGAAGGATCTTAAAAGACCATGTACCCAACACCCTTTTATGTATTATGTATAGTTCTTCGTAGCTTTAATGTTGCATTTGCTTATTGTTTTTAGATAAAAAAGACAGAATTAGTATGGATAAAAACATGTTTGGTTGGAGATATAAATAAATAAAAAATAATTTTAAAATGAACTTTTATGATTTTAAAACATGAGGTATATAAAAAACATGTTTTTAGAGATAATAATTAATACTTTTTATTGTTAAAATATCTCTGTAAAAAAACTTTAATTTCAAAATTATCTAACTAAGACATATAAGTATAAAAATAATTATTATTATAGTTTTAAAATTCAACTCGAGATAAGACCCAAATCTCGGGGCAAGAAGGTAACCACATCAACCTTTGATGACCTAGGTTAACCCAATTTGTTTTTTTTAAAGGATCAAAATAATATTGTTTTGATAAAAATTAAGGTTTTTTTTAAAAACAAATTATAATTTTTTGAACCATGTTTTACCCCAAGTTGATCGGATCACTAGTTGACTCAAGTTTCTAATCGAGTTAGGCTATGTCAATTCTTTATTTTTTTATAAACTCAAACTGGTTCAAACCTTGGTCCAGCCAAGTCTTGGATTAGCCTTTCTAAGTCGAACCATCAGGTTAGTCCAAAATTTTTAACTAAAATTATTACCTATTATTAATTTCAACACTAAATATAAACTAAAATAAAATAATAATATCTACATTTTTAAAATATATAAATTTGATAATAACACATAAAAAGTAAAATAGAATTATATTTTTCTTATATTTAATTATGTATATATCCATCATCAACCAATCATGATACACAAATAATTACATGTCTTATATATCTTTATCAAACATAATTTTATTTTCATTTCATTTTATCTCCATCTCCTATTATGTTTATCTTCTCTAGCCCTATTACCCTTTTTTTATGGTTTCTTCGCCATGATGGTGTCATCCTAGTTCGGGATTACAAGATGCTAAAAACACCCTATTGTTCAAGATTTTTTTTGTAGTTGGATGTAATTTATAAAATGTTTTTTAAACTGTGCTATTCAATAATATTGATGTAAAAAAAAAAAACATTTCAATATTTTTTTAATTAAAAGCATTTTACAACATATTATTAAACAAACAAATGCCCCACGGTAACGTTATTTCAATAAATCAATAATGAATTCATTCAAAATCATACGAAGAGTTGTCGATAATAAAAGTTCACTCAAAATCCAGGAACCACAGGAGTTCACAGGCAAAACATCAATGATGAAAAGTGACAGATCAAAGATCCCAGTTTCCAGTTTTTAGTCACTTTTAAGGTTTGGTAGTGATGCTGACTCGTTCTTGAGGTTCAGGATAGGTCCGTAAATTTGAGAATTGACAAGCATATAACATGGTACCACTCTGAAAAATCAAAAGCTGACATCATCGGCTTATGAGGTATGGCGTCAAATGCTCCAAGAAATCATACTTGCAATGCTCGGAAAAATATATATTTGAGAAAACAAATTTACAGAAATTAATCTAACTATTAAAACTGCACTGATGATGAAGGCACCAACCAAATTCAAACCACCCCCAAAAAACAACCAAAAACCAAAGCCACCAAAATATATAGGGCACTTTGGTTCCAATCAGATCAACTAATGCGAGAGATTAGATTCTACAAGTGTTGGAACTAAAAAGTTTTACCAACGTTACAACTTACAATTCACTGAATTGACCAAAGCAAAGCCAAACCCTACTCGTTGCCTGGCATGGAAGGAAGGATCATATGCTGTCCCTGCACCTGCGCAAGATGGCAAGAAGCTCATAAGAATACAAGCCACAATTGCAATTTCACCAAGCCCCCTAATCCCCTTTCACCTTAAAAGAATGGGGGGAAAGAGGGGGGGAAAGCATCTGATTTCATTTTCCACATTGCTGATTGACACATCTATCTATGAGGAATGGAACAAGATAACAAGGAAAGAACTCAACACTAAACTAGCTACACCCTACGTGTAATCAAATCCTAACTTGATCCTAATAATGCACACACATTTAAGACAGTATGAATGTATGGTGGCAAAAAGGCCATCAAAGAACCGTCATTTGTAAATGAAAGATAAAAACTACATGCATAAAAATCAATAACATGAGGTGCCTAATTTTTGTTCAACTCATTCAATTTAAACCGAGCAAAAAGAGAATTTAACTACTGGTTCTTCACATGCCTCATATTTTCATTCCAATACATCGAGGCACATTTTTCATGTTTTGTTCACGCTACGTATCAAAAGAATATCTTAAAATGAAAATATCAACTGCTTTGCATTGTTCACCATCACTCTTGAAACGGTCCTGGATAGATTAGAAAGGATTAATCCGTTTCAATGAGAAATACATGACCTTAATGCAAAATCATTAGGATGCAAAGTGTAGCTCTGTTTTAGAGATTTCTCAATACCACCATTTAAGACAGACACTGACAAAGATACGATTCCATCATCAAGCCAAATATGATCTTTCACGTAATTAAACCAGGTCTAAAAAAAACTCATAGTCAACCATAAGTTATTCCAGCAATCTGGAGCACTGATAAACAATGCTAATATAAGAATGTTAATCATTTGATGTCCAAGAAGAATTGGAAAATTGGGTAGGTTTTACTTTAGGCCGCTAGGGGCTCATCATCTGCATGTTAAATGTTTACCAGACAGCAGTACATTATCGTTGACTGGCTGCAAGGTTTACCATTATTCAATTTGAATCAAACAGACTTCCCCACGTCCTGTATCATGCTTAGGGATAGCTGAAGGTTATTATTTTGCTTCCGAGACTCTAGAAATTAGAAGTATTTTCATGGAACGATTGAAGACAAGTGATTTGAAATTGTCATTATCAGCAATGACAACCTCAAACCCCTTCTCCAAGACTAGGTGTTCAAGGGTGATTTAACAAGGACAATGGGAAAGCACTGGCATATAATTAGAGGCGCCAAACCAATTCTTGCAGCAAGTTACGGTGAGTAAACGGATTTAGGGCAAGCCAGTGTTGTCACAAGGCACCCAGGCGCTTGCTTAATCCCTGGAGGCGAGGCTGAGTAAACAAAAGACTTATGTTTTGTCTTGTTTGTCTCTTTTTCTGGTCTTAGAAAAAATTTAACAGTAGTTTTGTAAAAAATATAGATTGAGGTAAAAAAAAAAGACATAAAAGTTAAAGACGAAGAGAAACAGACTTGAAAGTTGAAACAAGAAGAACGGAAACAAAAGTGAAACACCACCAAAGAAGAAGTGAAAGAAGATTCAAGAGTGAAGACTGAAGAACAACAGAGGCATTCCTTTATCTTTTATTCTTCTGTCATCTCATCTTTTTGTTTCCTAATTTCTCTCTTCTTCACTTTTTTTCTCTCTCTCCATGTTATTCCTTCTCTCTCTTCTGTTATACTGCAGAAATTTCTACTAAGTTATATCATATATAATGTTGTACATGTAATTTTTTGTATCACAAAGGTTGAGCGCCTTGGGCATTTTCCTGGCTTGACGCTTTTTAGCGCCTTTCACCTTTGACAACACTTGGCCAAGCAGCCCCCACTTTACATATAGAAACCTTCTAGCATTAAGTTTAGAAAACAATAGGTAACGCACCCAAAAACATGGATAAAATCCATAAATTGCTTCAGATGCAGAGACACCACATAGCACTGCAAATGTGGTGATAGCCTGATAGATATATCTTATGAGACCTAAAAAACCAGGATTCCCAACAATCACGTACAGCCTGAGCCTAGTAGCAATTTAGGCATGCATTCTTTCATTTTGTTAACAATCAAATGGTTGAAAATTTACTTGCTTGCAAATATATACAAGTCACCGTGTTGTGGTGATTAAGTAACTCCCCAGCAATGATTGGTTTGGACCAATATATTAAAAGATATTTTTTTTCCTTCTGAACCTTACCTACTCCTCTTATCAAAATGATTGTGAGTAAATATACGTGTAATTTCCTACAGAATTTCCCCTTTCACTTCCTACAGAATTTCCCCTTTCACTCAGTGAGCTTTTAGCCATCAGACATCGGTCACCCTCTTCCTTCCCTTTTCCTCTTTTAAGTATTGGTTAATTTTACACTTTCTATATCAATTTGTGACTTTTTGACCAATCAACATAATTAATTTTTTGCCAAGCATTTAGTCAAATCTGTTTTTCCTATCAATCCAGGATTAAAAATATGAGGATCTTTTGGGGACAAGTGCAAACAATGCTACATATAATCTTTTTTTGTGAAGAAAGAAAAGGACAAATTATTCTTGAAAATATGCTTGTTATTTATATTTGACCCAATGACCGCAGTTTTTGAATCCAAGAGCAAAGGAAATTGCATGAGCAATTAATAAGTAGACAACCAATTCAATAAATCAAGATTTACAATTCTCTGATACTATTGATTTAAATATTTAACATTTGACTCTATATTCCATTAGGTTTAAGAATCTGTGCTTGTTTGTGCGTGCATGTGTGGAATAGAGGGGGGGGGGGGAGTGAGAGAGGATTACTTGTGGACTCGTATAGTTCATCGATCCTTGAAAAGCAAACTGACGAGGTAGTTCATCCAAAACACAACAAGAAGACAGTATGGTGAGCTAATGAAACTTAGTAAGGTCAGAATAATCAACCTCTAAAGCATGATTACAAACTTACCTGTGCATTTTGACCAGGCAGACCTCCAACTGCATCCCGTTTAGAAGATCCATCTCCACCTCTAGCAGACCCCTTTGCATCACCCTGCCAAAGTTGCTAAAAATATAAGTCACAACTTTATAGAATTTTTTTCTTGAAAAAATATTCATATAAAAGATGGTTAAACTGAAAAAAAAAACGATAAAAGAAATAAAAAGAAGGAAACAATGGTTCAATTAGAAAAATGTTTATTACCTCCAACTGTGACATGGCAGTGATCCAATAAAACCAATCGGTGAAAGAGACGGAAAGAGAAGAGTCAGATGATTAGATTACAAACCAACCTATATGTAAACAAAATAAACCATAGACAAGAAAACAAACTAATTACCTCCCGGTACCTAGCTAGGTACACCTTAAGTGGCTCAATATAATCCTCAAATCCTAACGTTGCCATTGCCCACAACAAATCATCCCCATTGATCGTCTTCCTCTTCTCCTTCTGACACTTATCACTCGCCCTAAAGAAAACAACATCCAATCACATTTCACAAAACCAGACCCTCAGTGCAAGAACCCTAATTTCCAAAGGCACAATTTCATCGCACAAACTAAAACCTCAATTCACAACTACATTAATCAGAAAACAAGAGAAAACCATTAATCCCAGGCCACCCAATCAGATAAACAAAAGCAACATCTCCAAAATACCATTGCATTTCATAAAGCAATCAATACCCCATTCTCCAAAACCACCAATAACAGTTCTACACAGAATCACACTATCTCTATGATTACGATACACAAACAAAGGGCAATCGTCAATAATCAAAACCAAAACCAATCAACTCTTTCACTTACTCGCTGGTAACAAAGCTAATGAACTCAGAAACACATTCCTGAACAGTATCCTTAGCATCCTTAGCAATTTTTCCATTAGCCGGCAACGCCTTCTTCATGATCCTACTTATATTAGCAATAGGCAGGTATCTATCCTGCTCTCTCACCCCTGACCGCGGGCTCTGCTCACCACCACTCTCGTGGCTCCCCGCAGCCGGACTGGTCGGATTATCGGCCATCTTACTAAAAAATCTAAACATTGATCACAAAAGAAAACGCACCTCGTTATTTCAAAATTCAAAGCAATTATAAACTATCACAAACATAAAAAAGTATCTCCTAATCAAACCCTAGATTACACGTATAATAAATTCAAATACCACACAACACGTTTCTATACGTTTACACGCACGGATACGGACACGAATAGGCATAGGAGACAGAAAGGTTATAAGAGAGTGGAATTGAAGGAAATCGAAACCCTATGAGAGGTGGGTTTTAGAGAGAGAGCGGAGGTTGTTAGTTATTACCTGGAGAAAGAGAAGGGGGGGGGGAGGGGGGAGCGGTTTTGTATTTGGCGCGAGAGTTGGAGGGTGGGGGGGGGGAGAAACAGAAAGAGAGAAATTTTTTTAGATCTGACGATGGAGAAGAGAGAAGAAGGGGGAGGGATGAAGGAGATAGCAGTTTGTGATTTGCCGAACTTTATTTTGATTTTCTTTGATTGGTTTGGCTTTATGTTTATCTACACCGTTGGTTCTACGTTTGTTTGGCTGCCCAGTTTTAAGTTTTGCGGGTCCCCTTGTTCTGGCCCACACGAAGTCACCCGTTTCTTTTATTTCCTCTCATTTTTTAACCAAAATTATTTATTTATTTATTTTAACTTGTTAAGTTTAACAGTGAGATATTCTTCAACGGATTTTGAGTTATTTGAAAGTGCAGTGGTAATTATTTATTAAAATAATTTTTATTTAAAAGTATATTAAAATAATTTTTTATATTTTAAAAATTATTTTTTATATTAAATAATTTGAAAATATAAAGTAATGTTTTCTAACAAAAAAAAATTAAATTTTAACAAAAAAACAGGTTGAACCACCTAGCTAAACACATCCTTTTATTATGTGCTAAAACTACGGTTTTTTTTATCAAACTAGTTGTATGACCCGTGCTTTTGTGACTCGTACTTTGTTGTGAGTTAAATAAATATTTTTGACAAATAAATAAATAAATATGCAAGCTTTTTAATTATTATTTTTTAAATCTAACTGTAAATCAAAAAACCTATGAGAATTATTTGTGTTAATAAATAAAAAAATAAAATGTTAATATGTTTATTCAACTTATCTAGCTGCAGGTCGAATATTTTTTTTACAACGCAAAAGAATTATTGTGTAGTTATTTTTAATATATTTTTTATATCAAGTAAAAAATATAACTGTGACTTATAAAATCGATACTTACATATAATAAAAATCACTTACATTAATAAAAATATATAAGATCTCAAATTAATTTTTGACATAGCCGAAACGCAGAATAATATTACAATGATACAATGAAACATTATGTTTTAGTCTCTTTGGAATAAATTTTTTAAAACAAAAGGTGAAAAGAAAAAAAATTTAAAAATAAATTACAAAGGAATAAAAAAAACAAAAAGAATTGTATAAATTGGCTGAGTATAAAAAAATATAAAGAAAAAAATAAAAAAATTAAAATCATAAATTTGGCATGTAGGTTATAATTTTTTAAAAAACATACTAGTATAGGCTGCTCCAACGTGATTTTTGACACATAATTTGACGTGTTTTTTTGTGGAGTTTAAGTGTCGAACACAGAATAAGAGAAATGATGTGTTGTTATGTGTCCGTGTGGTGGTGTAAGAGCCCGAATTGGATTCGAGGTAGGTGTGGATGGGAGGTGTGTCTGGCGGGTGGAAAACGATGCCGTTGCTGTAGAGCAATCTCGGGCTTGTCATTCTGGTTTCTTAGAAGTTTTTGAAAATCTCAATTTTCGTTGGAATAAATGCCAAATGTAAATATTATCTACCAATTCTGATTTTGTAATTCAACCTTACTTTAGTTGCGGGAAATTTTATGGTGATGGAAGAGCGAGCAGTAATATCTTATTTGATTATTTTCTGAAGTTTAGAAAAATAAAATGTATGATCTATAAAAATAATAAAAATATCTTCACTTTAAAATATAAATCTATAACTAGTTATTTTTTAAATACTATAAAAATTATCATTAATTAGTTATGAAGTACTAATAATTATTCTTTAAAAAACTACATTAGTGATGTGGTTATCACAAATTTTATTCATACTATCATTTTGTTAATTTAATAAACAAACTTAGGAAATTGTTTTTCATGATGGATAGATTTTATTGTTTTTATAATACTGTAACTACGGGATAAAAAAATAATTTTTAATAATCTTTTCAAAAAGACAGATAAAGATAAACATAAGAGAAAAAATAAAAAATATATTTTTTAATAAAATTAAAAAGATAGAATTTTTATAATTTTTTTATGAAATGATTTTCTTTTTTTATCCATTTAATTCTATCCGATATTATGAATATACAGTAGCTACAAACTGAACAGTATATATACTTTTTTTTAGTTAAGATTAGTGAACGAGTCCAAGGCTCCATTTGTTTGCTGGAAAATAGTTTTTTTTGAAAATAAATTCTGGAAAAATAAATTCCGGAAAAGTGAATTATTTTTTGATGTTTGGTAGTATAATGAAAAATAAGTTGGAAAACATTTTCCAGTGTTTGGTTATGTCATATAAAATGATCTGAAAAATAACTTATTAATGTTTTATTTTTTTTAAGCTTATTAAAATAATGAGGAATAAATCTTACAAATTAAAAGTTGAATGAGAATGAAATTGAAAAAAAAATTTCATAAATTATCTCAAATAAAATAAATAATGATCAAAATAATAGAGATCAAATTTAAAAAATAAAAAAATTAAAAGATGAAGAAATTAAAATAATAATAATTAACATTTCATAAATTATTTTAAATAAAATAAGTAACAATCAAAAGAATGAGGATCAAATTTGATAGATAAAAAATTTCAATTAAAAAATGATAAGGGAAAAGCAAATAATAATTATAAAAATGAGGACCAAAGTTAATATAAAAATTAAATTCTAAGGGATGAAATTGAAGAAAAAATCAAAACAAAAAATATATATATAGCAATCAAAAGTTTGAGGATCAAATTTAATATAATCAGCAAATAATATGACATTTTTAAATATAACTTCCGAAAAGTGTTTTCCACCCAAAATAAATGGAAAACACTTTCCTGAAAACCAAACTAAATTTTTCTTTGACTGGAAAGTGTTTTTCGTTGACTAATTTTTTTAATGACAAACAAACATAGAAAAATTTGAAAAATAGTTTTCCGGAAATCACTTTCCGAAAAATAAAAGTAACAAATCTATCTTAAGTTTAAAAGGGAAAATAAAGAGAATTTATTTATACATGCAAATGAAAGAAAAAGAAAAAAATAAAATAAAATTTGGTCCTCATTGCATTAGTTGATTTAAGTGAGATAGGAATTTTGATACACCGCACCCTACAAATCTCCAACCAAGAATATCCATTTTGAACGTTTGCCATTGAAACCCAAAACGGAAACAAAAACAAACATACCATTTCTGCAACAACAATGGCAACTCTCCAAAAACATACCCCTTCATTCTCTATAGTCACAACTCAAATCCAACAATTGTATTCTTTCATCTCTATAAGAATACACACAGACACCACTGTTGATTTCTCTATTTTGTCTCTCATTTCTGAGAACCAAATCACAGTTAAACATCCATGGAATCCTCGGCGGTGCCCTCTTCTCCTTCTGTTTTGAATTCCATGGTGACCCCAGAAGAGTTCAAGATTTTTCACACCATTGACAGAACCCTCTATACTAGACTTACTGTCAATCTTGATCGCGACCCCGCAGAGTCCATGCAAGTTATGGCCTTATGGATTTGGCTTGAAAAGGAGGCACGTGATAATTTAGTGGACAAAATGTTGTCATTGCCTGATGCCCTAATCAATTCTCTAGCAGATGAGGCTGTTCTTTGCTTGAATTGCATAGAGACCGACCGGTTCCACTTCTCTCCAGAAAGTAGGAACGATGAGGTTCCTTTGACCCAACAGTTGACAAAAACTGGCCTCTCGCTTCGTTTTTTCCATGACAACCGTCTTGGTATTCTTCGCGCGCTCACAAAGATCATCGACGAAGTTTGCTCAAGAGCTTTCGAAGATATTTCACGACAAGTCATCGAAAAAAAGGCTGCTGGAAAAGGAAATAATATTGTTGCTGAAAATGTTATTGGTCAAGAAGGGAACCCTTTGAATTATTATGGGCCAGCGATTAATCCTGTGCTGTGTTATAATTCTGCTGCTGCTGCTGGTGTTTATGGTCTGGGGATCAGTACTCCCCAATTCATGGCGCCTAATATTGGAATTTTGCCTGCTTATGACCCTTATGATCTTTCAGTTCATCGGCAGATTACGAGTACTGAGAATATTGCTGGAGTACTGAATCGTATAAAGATTATTAATGGTGATCACCAGGGAGAGAAGGACGTGTATGCTGATAATAGGACTATTTTCTTGACGTTCTCTAAAGGGTACCCTATTTCAGAAGATGAAATCAGATACTTTTTCACCAAGTAATTAATCTCTCTATCGATCTCTCTTACATGTCTAAATTTTTTATGTTATAATATAAAATTTTGAGAATGCAAATTCTTAAATTGTATTAAGAACTGATCACATTTTCTAATTAAAAAAGGTTTGACTAATTATTATCATTTAATTTCTGCTCATAGGAAGCATGGAGATTGCATTGAGGCAATTTATATGCAAGAAGTCTCGGCAGAGGAGCAGCCACTGTATGCACGCCTTGTTGTAACCTCTGCTGCCGTCATTCACAGCGTTCTTCAGGGACAAAGCACGGCAAAGTTCACCATTAATGGAAAACATGTTTGGGCCAGGAAATATGTCCCCAAGAATCCTAAGTCGTCGTCTCCACAAAAGTCACCAACATCACCACCTCACCCGCCGGTGAACCATCATGCGTGAACTGAGTTTGATTATCATTTTCTTGATTCGAGAAAAAAATTTGAATTTATATTTAAATTGAGTTTGACAATATTAAAATATTTATATTCTATTTATTATTTATCAAATAAAATAATTATTAAATTAATACCAAACTATTGTTATAAAATAGCTTATGAGATAAATAAATAAAAAGAACTTTATTCACATTAAAAAGGTAAAAAATTTTGTTATATTTTATACTACGAGAAACACTAAATCAATAGATTTAGATGTTGAAAGAAAAATTAGAAGGAAAGCTGCACATTAATTAAATCTATAAATTGAAATAAACACCTAAACAATCACATGATAGATTGATTCTTTAATTTTAGAATATGGTTTTAAACATAATAGAGTTTATAAATATATTTATTCTAAATTTATAAATGATTTTAGTGTGATAATATGTCTTTATATATAGATGACATGATGTTAATGATACGAAGAAACATCTAGCCTCAAAATTCAAAATTAAAAACTTAAATAGGATAGGTATAATTTTAGGTATCAAATAAAAAAAACACAGTGAGGGGTTTTGTTATTTGTCAATCTTATTATATTGATAAAGTTTTTAAATAAATCTAATAATTCGAATATTAAATAAGCACATACCCCATATGATATTTCTTTTAAATTGAAGGAAAATATCGATAGATTAATTACTCAAATTAAATATGATAGTGTAATTGGTAGCTTAACGTATATTATGCATTGTACAAGACTAGATATTGCTTCCACAATGTGCAGATTATCTAAATACACAAGTGATGAGGTATCGATTATTACAATAGTACTTGGTTACTTGAAAAGGATTATGAATTTTGAATTATTTATAATAATTTTATAGCTGTACTTGAATGTTATACTAATATTAGTTGGATAACTAATGCAAGTGATAATAAGTCAACTTCTATATAAGTATTTATTTTAGGAGGTGATGTTATTTCTCGGGTTTCAAAAAAACAAACATGTATAACTCATTTTACAATGGAATTCAAGTTTATAGCTCTTGCAGCTATGAGTAAATAAATGAAATAGTTGAAAAATATTATATTAGTTATTAAGTTGTGGTCACAATCGATAATATCTATCTCTTTATGCCGTGATAGGCAAACAACTATGCATGAGGCATTTAATAAAATTCACAATGGAAAATCTAGACATGTCAATCTAAAACATTAATATATAAGGCAATTAATTTATGATGAGATAATTATCATTGTGTATCTCATATCTTGGAATAATTTAGCAAATTCTCTCATTAAAAGTCTCTCAAGAGATTTAGTTACAAGTATTCATACATGACACTTCTAACTAAGTTATTCAGTTAATTTATTTGAAGAATTGCCTTTTGAATTCTATAAATATATTGATTAAAGAGATGTTTTTTTAAACTCTATATATATATATATATTGGCTTAAAAAGTATTAATTTTTTTATAAATATTAGTTTAATATTGACAAAAATTAATTAAAAAATAATCTTATTCTTTCCTTATTTTTTTTTATTTATAAACTTTATGTTCATGTTTATGATAAACAAAACAAAAAATTTTAAGAAACTTATAAAAATTATTGTATATAAGTTTCGAAGCCTTGTTATATTTTAAAAATATATTGCTTTAATCATGTAACAAAAAAACATATTTAAAGTAATTAATATCTTATAATAATCTTCAAGTCTCAAAGTTTATCTACTATACCCACCTACCTACGTAACATCTATTCGAGTCATTTCAAAGATCATATTCACTTCCATGTCTGAAAAAGACCCATGTATCCCACTCGCAAGGCAATAATTAAACTGAGATCAACAATTTAATGGACCAACCACTCCCGTAATTTAACCTTTCCCGAAATATAGCGTTGGGAGAGTAAAAGATATGCACGCAAGAGCCCATTTTCTTCACAAGTTACAAGTACCGTTGCATTCTTCATGGGCTAAAGCCCACTTAATGGTTGTTGGGCTAAAGCATTGGTCTTTATTCTGCTGCATGTGTTAAGACAAATTTCAATTAAGAAGCTTAGGCCTATTAGAAAGCAACGTCACAATTCAAACATTACAGCCAAGCCCAGCCCATTTAAATCAGAGCAGCCCACTAAGCAGAAGCCTCATTCTCATGATTCTCAGTGTTCTGGTACTTGAAAAACTTGGTACATAAAAGGTAGTACCCGAAGTTCACGAACGCTATCGCCGTCAACAACCAAAATACATAATCTAATCTCCCGTCGTTGATGTTATCAGGCAACCATCCTGTAGACCGGCGTACCGAATCGATTATTGCTGTGCTTAGATAATATCCAATCCCAATTAACAGTGATATCATAGCAGTAGAAGTACTTTTTAGCGACGTGGGAAATTCTTGGTAATACAAGGCAACTTGTCCTGGAAAATGAAAAGCTTCACCAACGCCGATCACGAGTAACGGGACCACAAGCCAGAGACCTGACATCGGCACGACTGGGCCGGGTGGTTCACCGTTAAGGTGATGGGTTCGAACCACACGAAGCCTCCTTGTCTCCACCAAGGCAGATCCCACCATGGCGAATATGTTAATGACATGGCCAATACCTATTTGTTGGAGGGGTTTCAGTGATCTTCGAGTCAAATTTTTCCACATTGGGAGCAAGAAACGATCGATGATGGAGATTGAGAGTGCTGTGGCTAAAATGCTAAATACCAGGAATGACCCAGCTGGGATTTTGAAGCGCGGTCCAAGGTGCCTGTCCATGGTTAGGGCTTGGAGGACTGTTAGGCTGTTAATCAGAGCTATAGTAGTACTCAATAAGATACCGCTAGACCACAGTGGCATGATTTTGATCAGGGTCTTGAGATCCTCAACTTCCTCCACTGTACATAGCCACCAAGAACTTGAATAGGACCTGTCTGATTTTCGGTCATCTTCATATCTTAACGCTGCACAATTCAAGAATCTGCGTGGAAATTATTGTCGTCTACTCAGTTTTTTTCATGAAGAAAGTTAGTGGAAAGTCAGTGGCTCTCACATTTTATTTAGACTTTTACATATATCTATATTACTTTATATTTAATTTTAATAAAATAATAAATTAAAAATTAACTCAACCAGATTATTTAATTAATTATAACACGTCAATGTTGTCCTCCTGCACCATTGCTAAATTAGTTGGAGAAGAATCTCTGAAGTTAATATACAGAATATTTCTTTGGATTTTGCACATACCGACATACGATACAAGTTAGCTACAGAGCATCATCATGAAGAAAATTTGAAGTGGTGAATCATTCTTCTCCAATTTAACTGGCAGAATAAATAATAATTATTTTTTTTGTTAAAAACAAACTGCATTTTTTTACTTCCTTAATACCACTATTATTTAAATAACTAATCCCTTGCTGAAAGCCATGAAAGCAAAGTTAAGCACCGAACCACTACTATTTAAATTTATTTAATTAATTAACTGTATTCCATGACAATACTGTAGAGTGGAGCTAGCGTACCTGAGACTTTCAGTTGGACTGCTGATCGCCTTTGTGTTGTCTCCGTGAAAATAACCCTGGCTTTGAAAAGTTTCCAGTTTCCTTCTTTTTCTAATAGCTGCAACCAAAACACGAGCAATGCCTACAAAGGGACTTCCCTTGGGCTTGGTATGGCAATAAAACCTTTTTCCCAACAAAAACACGGCTAATCCAATGGCATTAGCAACAACACCAATGCCAAACCCTAATCCCCAGCTCACACTGTCCTGAACGTAGATGATAGCCGTCAAGCTTATGGCACTGGCAAGGTACAGAGTGAAGAAATACCAACTAAAGAAAGTTCCTTGCTCATTTGGCTTGTTGAATTGTTCTGCTCCCATAGTCGATACCGTGAAGCGTGTGCCTCCTACTCCTAAAGAAGCTAATGCTAGCGCCAAGTAGAGTACTGCATATTGAAGCTTTGATGGGGCTTCACAAGCAAGTGAACCAATCGCACATGTTGGGGGTCTCAAGGAATGGATTGTAGATGCTAGAGTCAGCATGATCAAGCCCTGCAGAAAGTTGCGTTAAAAATCATAAAATGATCAGGGACAAAATTTAGGAAAAATTTATAAACATCCATATAAAGATTTCAAAAGAGAAAAACAAGGGAGAAAACACAGTAAAAAAAACCCATTATGCCTGCAGACTTGCAAAGAACAGAGACTCACCAGTAAAGAAACAAAGGCGAAAACACTAACGACATAGAAGGAGCTGAAGAAAGAGTCAGCAATGACAGCCCCAGCAACGGGAAAGAGACTGTAGCAACCAGTTATGATGTTGTTGATTTGAGTAGCATTAATGCTCTTTATGTTCATTACAGTTACCAAAAATACTATCAAATTCGCTGACCCCGCTCCGGCTGCTAGTGTAAGACCCATCACAGCTCCTGTGTACACATGCTAAAAAATTAGAAATATTGCAATATCAGTAAATATTACGTTTAAACAGCATAATTAAATTTAACTAGGAACAAGAGTTGGGAAAAATACTTAACCAAAAGAGATTAAAGAAAGGAAAGATTCACCTATAATGAAAGGGAAGGTAGTCCATCCTCCTCGTTTGCTGTGCTTCATTGATGGTGCTTGGTCACTTTGAATGGAGGTGGTTTGCAATGATTCCATTCTCTTTTTTTTCTCAAGGCAGTCTCGGAACAGGGCTATAGTTATGCTGGTGAGTGTATATGCTGTGCTGTTGGTGGCGTGACAACTACTTGGTTTTATACTGGCGTGAAGCTCACAATTATGACTGGCGTGAAGCTCACAATTATGACCAAAATAATTATTGAAATTGACAATTATTTGAGTTATGAATTCATCACTTCTCTCCCTATCTCTTTTTTCTAAGAAGGTAATTTTTCTGTAATTAATATAATTTCGATTTATTGGAAGTGCTGTGTACGTAAGAACAGATTGATAATTAATGTGTACACTTACTAAATGATGATGGGGATAATACATAAAGGAAATTATTATTTTTAAGTCAAGACTTTCACAAGTATCTATAGATAGTCTTGAATGATGCCGAATAAGCATCAGTTGCTTCTCCTCCCCCACATTCTTGTATTAGCTCTGTTTTCATGCATAATTATATCTGCTAGCAGCTGACTCATACTTTGTAATTGCTTCTCTTCTATGGTTGTAGGTGTCTTTTCTATTGTGGCTTTCAGTGCCACTAAGTTGAGATATCTTTTAATTATTTACCACCACATGACCTTTTATTTGTTCAGAAGTGGATGTGCCTGCTATTACCAACTCGTTTTTCAAAGCCTCTCCAGCTGGAATGAGATAATTTATGAATTGTCATGTTCCTTGAAGAGACGGATGAAGTATTGGGAGGCCATTAATGAAGGAAGCCTGACACTTTTTACTGATAAACTCTTGCTTTTTTATACTGGAATGTGAAGGATCCGCAAGTTTTATACGTGATCCTAAATCTTTCCTTATAATTCTAATTATTTTCAACTTATTTGTATAGTTTTTGTTATTCCTTAGTCTATTTTTTAAT
>Ga0325402_1002320_pt1 | contig 16619 bp, 7 predicted proteins | sample PopdelMetagenome_22_FD_207212 | JGI IMG/M metagenome (GOLD analysis project Ga0325402, IMG submission 207212) | Populus deltoides microbial communities from Bellville, Georgia, United States - Xylem-PdKOR-R3 | ecosystem: Host-associated > Plants > Phyllosphere > Stem > Wood/Secondary xylem... | reverse complement strand
GCCAATTGGTTCTACGTCTGGAGCACCCAAGAGAATTATAATAAAAATAATAATATTTATAACAAATAATTATATATTTTTTTATATGAATACTTTGAATTATAATAAAAATAATAATATTTCAAATGCAAATTATAATTTTTTTTGATATGAATACTTTGTGATATAATAAAAATTATAATATTTATAACATAGATAATTTTATTTTTGAGATGAATACTTTGAATTATAAGAAAAATAATAATATTTATAAGACAAATAATTATATTAATAAACCCAAGACCTAAAAACCTTGGGTCCTGACAAAGGACCCAAGAAGATTGGGTCCTGACGCAGGACCTAAGAGACCTAGGTCCTGATGCAAGACTCATGAGCAGTGGGTCCTGATAGAGGACCCAAGGCCAAGGCGTTCTAAGCGGGTCTGGCCCTAGCGCCAGGACAGCCCCAGCATCATGTGTCTACAGCCTGGGGCTTGCAGCCCCACTTGGCTCGCGAGCACCCAGGGCTTGCCAATCCCAATGCCAAGTGTATGCAGTTCGGGGCCTGCAGCCCTACCAAAACTGGAGCTAACTATTTTCTCCTCAATTATTCCTTAAATGCCATATGCATCCCAGTAAAAAGACAACCCCACCCTCCCCCTGTAGTCTTTCTAACACTTTGTGGTAAGGACAACTCTGCTATTATATTGCTCTAATCCACGATACTTTGTTTGTATTTGTGTAAACAATAACAAGAGCATATAAACTGTAGATGTCCTTGCTTGTATCTCTGCATCTGACTTAACTTAGTTAACATGTATGTTTTATTGAGAGAATATAGTGTAATGTATGAAATAGATTGGTCTTTTTTTTTATAGAATAAATAGGTTGATTAAATTTGAAACCCTTAATAATAGTAATTATATTTGACACGATCGATCTGTATGAAATCTATGTTCATGAACTTATTAGCACATAGAATTCATATGTTATGATGAGCATATGTTCCAAATTAATGCATTATACATTATCGTTACAACCAATTCTTTTTAGATCTTGGTCAATAAATTGGAAAGAAAAAAATGTTAGATTTTTAAGATAGATCACCTTCACACACACACACACACATATTTGCTTTCGGAGATAATTTTAACTAATTTATATGCTGATCAAGATTAAGTTTTTATTCAAATGATTAAAAAAAAAGAAAAGAAGGCACCGTTGTGCATTCAAGAAATAAAATAATAATAATCATAATAAATAAATAAATAAATGTCCCTAATTACCCAACCTAACCCTTGTGGTTTCCTTTTAGCACTATTTATTCATGCATATGTTTTATATAATAAAAATAAATCATGTTTCACGGCTAAGCCAACGGGGAGTAAATGTGCTGAGCCTTGGACTTTTCCGAAAGAGATGGTAAAGGGCAAGAGTTGTGATCTTTACAAGGCCCCTTGGCCCCCCCTTCTCCGGGCAACCACTTAAATGACCAAAACAACCCTAGCCAACAAAATACTATATTTCCTCTGCTTGAGTAAGGTCAGGATTTCCTCTGCCTTCACGGAGACACATTAATTAATCTTAATAGAAAAAGGGTGAGATCTAGTGGCCAAAGAGAAATATAATTTGGAGTTCCCGACCGCCTGAGAGTCAAAAAGAAGCGATGCGTTCGCCGACCGCAACGCGGTCGTTTATGTAGCCCATGCATTTCAATTTACTAGACACATTTCTTATTATTTATTTACTAAAATATTGCTTCTTAATCTATATATGTATTTATATATTCCTCATGAATTGAACTCCGCCTTTTGAGCTCGCTTTTTCTTCACGCTTTTAATCACCATCCCAATAAATATGATTTTATATTATATTTATAAGAGTAGATTTTCAATATGCCAGTTGGCACTATTATATACAACGCAACGTCCCAATTTAGAAGACAGGGCTGAGAGCTCAGGCGTCACTGGGTAGTTAAGTGAAGAACTAGGAGATGCAAGGGGAGAATAAAAGAGTTATAGGTTCATACTTCACATGAAGATGACATTGATTCGTTTGAAAATGGAAAAGAAAGAAAAAGAAAAAGAAGGTAGATTAAACCTCTTTCAGACACCTACCTGACCTCCCCGATACTTGAACTCTCCCTCCCTCCCTCCCTCCCTCTCTCTTATATATATATATATATATATATATATATTCTTACCAAAAACCTAACAAATACATACAATTCAAACTCACAGAGTCACCCCATTGCCCTATCAGGAGGTTCACACCTCTCTCTCTCTCAACCTCTCCTGCATAGACACCAAACTCTTTTCAGTCTACTTATTACAACTAATTAACACACGCCCGCACTCACTCTCCCTCCTACACAAATCCCACCAAGGACCACACCCTTTTCAGTTTGTTAGCTACTTCTCTTTCAAAAGATCACAGACACTTTTCCATAACCCCCCCACCCAAAAGAGATATCAAGCAAGTGAGAAAAAAATGAACATGAACGGTTTTGAATCTCAACAAAGACAAGAACCCTTGAAAAGAAGATGGCAAGAGATTACAAGTGTCCCAAACATGAGCCAGTTCCCTAGGCCAACTTCTTCTTTACCCAATTTCATGACTAAGCCTATAACCTTTCCTGGCTTTGAAGATGATGATCTTGTTTCTACCATGATCCCTCCGGTGACAGTTGTTCTCGAGGGCCGTTCGATCTGCCAGAGAATTAGCCTTCATAAGCATGCCAGCTATCATAGCCTTGCGAAGGCTCTAAGGCAGATGTTTGTTGACGGAGGCAGCGATTCCGGAGGGTCGACCGCATCATCAGCATCAGAGAGTGTCAGTGATCATGATCTTGATCTCACAAATGCTGTTCCTGGTCATCTCATCGCCTATGAAGACATTGAAAGTGATCTCCTTCTTGCTGGTGACCTTAACTGGAAGTACGTATACGTTATCATTTTGACTTATTATATTGCCATGTTTTAATGTCATTGACTAAATGTACATGTCCTTTTACCGGACTCCATATATAAATGGTTTTTTATTAGGAAACTCTATTTCTTTCAGCAGTAAGCAATCCTATTAAAAACTTACTTATAGTGGTATAGTTTCTTATCGCCTCATCAGTTATATGGGTCTTGTATATTTACGTACAGAGATAGATCTGATTAATATGAGTATTTTAACTACACAAATTTATTGATATAACAATCAACATAGAGATCGTTATTGACACATATATGTTTATATGATGATTGATATACTGATATTGGTAGATTTGTTGATATATTTATCTTGATCATGCGCTGATGTTGATGGATCTAGCTATTAATTTATTTATATTGACTATCACATCAATATATATATATATATATATTGATATGATAAATCGATAAATATATATTTATGTTAATGACCACATTAGTATATCTATGAACACGTACGGACCCACTTCATGTTCCGTAATGAAATTGTAGCATCGCAAACCCATAACCTATAGAGATCTTTTTTTTTCTTTTTTCTTTTTCGCTCGATAAATTATTGGTTATGCCTGTATTGTAAATGGTTATGCTACACTATTGCTTGCTCTTAATTTGTCACTCTGGGTGTGAATATATAGAGACTTTGTGCGTGTGGCGAAGAGGATTAGGATACTGCCAGCGAAGGGCAATTCAAGGAAGAGAACAGGAGGGGCGGCCTAGGGGCTGGGTTGCTATACATTGTCTGGCTGTGTGATGATTGTATTGATCAAGATGTAAGAAGTCAAGGAGGTTATACAGTTTAATATTTTAAAAAAGCAGGGTTTATGATTTTGCTATGGAAAATATGTCACCTAGCTAGCTAGATCTCTTGGGAAGGACGACCTCGTTTCCTTCTTTGAATAAAAGAACTCTGATCTCCCAAATTCGGTTGTTCACGGATGTTGTTTTATTTCTAGCAGCTCTAATGTATGTGGCCCATGCATTTGCCCTTATTTCTTGCCTCGCTCTGTTCATTAGAGAAGGTCAAACTTACCTTCCTAATCTCTTTGTTTTTTTTTATAGTATCTTACCTTCCTAGACTGTCTAGTGAGGAACTAGCACATGTACGCACCATACCCAGGTGAATCATAACAGTATCAAATCGTTTCATTTATAGATTACGTACTTTTCATGTCAGTATATCTTTAGCTAAATTTAGTTAATTAATAGAAGAAGACACTGTTTTCTTTTTATTGCTTTCAATTGGATATGTAAGTGGTGATGGCGTGGTATCCATGGAAATTTAACATCTTTCTTGCCGAACAGGAGTGGATGAAACTCAGCACTTGCTGTCATATATAGCTGTCTTGTTCTGTTCCACTGGAACGAATGAGAGCTAATTTATAGCAGATCAACACTTCCAATTCCATCTCTCTCTCTCTCTCAGTCTCAGTTATTGTCGACAACTTTTGGCCAAATACTAACCGAAATGTCCGTTGGATATTTAAGTGGTTAGATACACCAAATTAACTACGTACTTCAACACTTCCTCCGTGCTATTTTTATTGGCTATTTTGTAATTTTCAATTGTTTCATTTCATTTGATTGTTTTACAAGTTGAAGCTCTTACAAACGCTGTTTTTTTTTTCTTTTAACATTTTTTAAATTCACAATTTTAAAATGCAAAATCAAGAGTTAGATAAATACAAAGGTAGAAAAAGAATAACATACTAAAATCAGCATTAATTAATACATTGTTGGTGTTTTTTTTATTTTTAAAAAAGCCAATAATAATGAGACGGAGAGAGTATAGTATATGAAAAATATTTTACATATTTATAGAATAAATAAACAATACTGAAATTGGCACAAAAAATAAGGGCAGCACAGCCAAATACTCCTTGCACTAAGATTAGGCAAGGTTGGAAGCATCAAATTAATCCACAAAATCACAAGGAGAGCACTATTGTTAAGCCAAATAATGAATTGTTTGGTGCATAAGGTACACTATGGTACTCAAGTTCTCCAGAATTAATTAGTTTGTAGCCATTCTCCATAATGTGCAGTCAAATGTAGAATAAACATGTAGCTTAAGACCTCCCTAGCAAGAGCAGTGAAGATCAATTTTTACCAAAATCAAAAGGGCAAATCTATTCTCAAACAAAGAAGGTCAAGGATGTATTTTGAGAATTTCAAAATCACTATTTATGTTTAGAAAAAAACTCAAGGAGAAGAGAAAGAGAGGACACTTGAGATTGGAATTGGATGAAAATGGTTTTTATACTTGTTTGTGTAAGTTTCCTCCGAAGATCATAAACCGCTAGTTTTCCAATGGCTAGTTTATAAAAACCAGAAATAATCATTTAAAAAACTTGTAAATAATAAAGAATAAGAACTCATAAGAAATTCCAAATTTTAAAGACCTATGTCACATACAAATACAACAATGCCTAGGTTATCTTGAATGTTTGCATATATTCTGTTTTGAAGAAAAAGAAAAGGAAAAAAAAAAGACGGACATAATCGACATTATTATATGTGAGACATGAGTCATTTGGATATATATTTGTAACAACTTATATATGATAATTGAGAATAATTAGGAGGTTTAACCTATTGGTTAGCCAATCTTTTTTAAATATATGTGTAAGGCAATATACAATAGTAATGGTGGAGATTACAACATAAGAGTATGCCTATAATATTTCATATATAGGTACATTCTATAATATACCCCTTCAAGCTAAGGGTGGAGGATCAACCCGAAGCTTGAAACGAGAAGCAATAAATGAAGCAGTAGGAAGTAAAGACATCTGTAAGTTGATCATGAGAGGAAATAAAATGAATCTGAATCTTCTTCTTTACTACTCTATTTTGGACAAAATGATAATCAACTTCAACATGTTTTGTGAGAGCATGAAAAACAGGATTCACAGATAAATAAGTGGCACCAAGGTTATCACACCAAATTATAGAAGCAGAAATAGACGGAATTTGAAGATCTGTTAATAAATACTGAAGCCAGGTAACCTCAATAGTGCCATTGGCTAAGGCTTTTTACTCAGCTTCAGTAGAGGAGCGAGCAACTATACGTTGCTTACTTGATTTTCACAAAATCGACGTCTGACTAAAAAACACAAGATAACCACCCATAAATTTTCTATCATCAATACTACCTACCTAATCTATATAGGTAAAGCCATACAATACAAAGGAAGAACTACGAGTAATATGTAGGCCATATGTTGTGGTACCCTTAAGATAACACAAGATGCATTTAACTAATAGACTGTAGCATTAGAAAACAAAGGATCTAACAGTATGATAGTTTTGGATGTAGAGATAAGAGTATCAACAAGTTTGCAAGATATCATACCAGCTCGAGTGAGGATGTTAAGTGTATATTTATGTTGTCGTAGCATAAGACCTATACTAGTAGACTGGACCTCAATACCTAAAAAATAATAAACAGTACCCAAGTCGTGAAGATTAAATTCTGAGCTTAGTAACTGTATGAGGCGTTCAAGCAGAAGAAAGTTGTTACTCATAAGCAAAATATCATCAACATAAACCAGAAGATAACAAATATCAGTACCAACACATAAATAATGAGGTATCCACCTTAGAGACACGAAAACCAATAGATAGCAGAAAGTCATTTAGATGAGTGTACTAAGCCCGTAGAGCCTGTTTTAAACCATATAGAGACTTATGCAATCTACACACATAAGAGGGGAGAGAATAATCAACAAAACCTAGAGGTTGTTTTATGTAGACCTTTTCATCAAGAATGTCATTGAGAAATGCATTATGGATATCAAGATGATGAATTTTCCAATCACACGAAACCGCAATGTAGAATACTAATATGACGGTCGCCTGTTTGATAACAAGACTAAAGGTTTCAAAGTAATCAATATCTTCTTGCTGAGTGAAACCTCTAACAACTAGGCGCCCTTTATATCTCTCAATGCTACCATCAACTCTGCATTTAATCATATATACCCACTGACAACCAATGACATTCATCAAAGGGTGAAACGTCACCAAGGTCCAAGTTCTATTAGCGCGTACGACCTGGATTTCCTCGCATATAGCATTATTCCATGCCTCACACTTGTTAGCATCATTAAAAACAAGTGGTTCATAAGTAAGAGGAGATACTACCCAATTGAAGGAAGCAGCAGGGGCGGTGGTAGTTGTTGTGGATAATGTTGTTTTTGGCTGCCTAGGACGGAGGACCATGTGATATTGATGGGCAACTGGTTGTGAAGGAGAAGAACTTGTGTCTGGAAGTTGCTAGAGAGGGTACGAGGAAAGATCTACATAGAGCTGCAGCTTGGCTGGAGAGTTTGTGGAGGGATTGGTCGACACAGCATACACCGACAAACTTGCTGTAGAACTGGGTTGTTCTGCTGCGGTAGACCTCGAAGCACAAATTTCTATCAATGGAGAACCTATTCCTGCATAATGATCATTGAAAAAACAGATTGTGACAGTATGGCAGGGTTAGACGGGGATGAAGTGGTTGTAGAATCGGTGGGTAAGTGGGGGGTCTGTTGGGGTGCGACAGAGGGCTGAACATGGGTGCTAGTTTGGCAAGGTTATGAAGTGGTAAGCTGAAAGAGTTGGGGAGGATTCAAGAGTGGAAGGTGTGTAGGTTGTGTGGAGGGTAATGGTGAATGTGTTATCTGTTCATAATTCACAAAAGGAAATATATTTTCATGAAAACGAACATGATGGGAGACATAAATACGATGAGATGCTAAATCAAGAAAGCGATAACCAAGATGAGATGAGCTATACCCTAAGAACATACATAGAGAGGAATGAAAATACACTTATGAGCATGATAAGGACGCAAAAAGGAAAAACAAGGACACCTAAAAATACACAGAAAATTATAATTAAAAGTACGACGAAACAGACACTCAAACGGAGATTTATTTTGGAGAACGAGAGTAGGCATGCGATTAATAAGATAGACCGATGATTCAAAATCATAGTTCCAAAACCATAATAGTGTCAGATTTTTTCTTTTAACATTTTTTAAATTCACAATTTTAAAATGTAAAATTAAGAGTTAGATAAATAAGAAAAAAAATAACATACCAAAATCAACATTAATTAATGTATTGTTGGTGTTTTTTTATTTTATTTTAAAAAAGCCAATAATAATGAGATGGAGAGAGTATAAGGTACACTATGGCACTCAAGTTCTCCAGGATTAATTAGTTTGTAGCCATTGTCCACAATGTGCAGTCAAATGTAGAATAAACAAGTAGCTTAAGACCTTCTCCCTATCAAGAGCAGTGAAGATCAATTTTTACCAAAATCAAAGGGCAAATCTATTCTTAAACAAAGAAGGTCGAGGATGTATTTTGAGAATTTCAAAATCATCATTTATGTTTAGAAAAAACTCAAGGAGAAGAGAAAGAGAGGGCACTTGAGCTTGGAATTGGATGGAAATGGTTTCTATACGTGTTTGTGTAAGTTTCCTCCGAGGATAATAAACCGCTAGTTTTCCAATGGCTAGTTTATAAAGACAAAAAAAAAATCATTTAAAAAACTTTTAAATAACGAAGAATAAGGACTCAATAAGAAATTCTAAATTTTAAAGGCCCATATCACATACAAATACAACAATGCCTAGGCCATCTTGAATGTTTGTGTATATTTCGTTTTGAAGAAAAAGAAAAGGAAAAAAAGACATACATAATCAACATTATTATTATTATTATTATTATTATTATTATTATTATTATTATTATTATTATTATTATATATGTTAGACATGAGTCATTTGGATATATATTTGTAACAACTTATATATAATAATAACCTAAAAAACATAAACTAATAAATTATGGATTCATCTTATACATAAGCACCATACTTTTTAACATGAGGCAAAATTTGATTCTATACAAATTTTAAAGTAAATACTTGAAATCGCTTTAGGAACTGAAGCAGAAGGTCACATCTAGTAAAAGCCTGACCTAAAGATAACTCACACTCTAAAACCGATAAAACCATCAGAGGGAATTGCTTAAAGAACTATTTTGATGCATACATTGAAAGTTTTAGTTTTCATGGATAAAACCAAATCTTTTAAAGATTTCTTCTTGAAAAGATTTAAGTGCTGAAACAAAACAAAAAAAGCCCTCAAAATTAAAAAAAGAAGAGGCAATTAAAGCATTGCCAAGAGCATGATGAAAAGCAATGTGAGCTCTATAAGAAACAAAAGCTAAAGACTTTTTCCAAAAAATGAATTAGGTAGAGATGCAACACAAGAAATAGATCCTGGTTTAAACATACAAATTCAAACAAATAAATGAGCTTACACCATAAGGAGGAGTTCATAGGATACCAAAGAAGAGGAGATCTATGTTTTCAAACCAGGTAAGGATGCATGTATTTAACCCCAAAGCATTGCAAAATGTTTTATTTTACATAAAAGTTCTCGAAATACTCAAATGAGTCAAAGAAGGAGTTCGTGAACTGAGAAATCAAGAAGAATAAAGTTAAACCTACAATCGATGAAGGAACTTCCCTTGCAATCAAAATGTTTTGGATTCAGTTAAAACAATTAAGATATCTTTGTACAGTTCTAGTTATAGGGTATCACTAGAATTCATGATTTCAGGTCAGTGCAACAAAAAAAATATAAGTCAATGAGATGACAAAACTCTTTAAGAAAAGTGTTGCACAAAAGAATAGTTATGAGAATACGGTTCTCCTAGTAGCTATGAGATTTTTGTTTTGGTTAAAAGGAATCGCTAGATTGAGATTTCATGTTAACCGAGCTGAAGATAGAGATTTTGGTTCTGGTTAAATGGGATCGCTAAATTAGGATTTTAGGTTAACTAAATTCTATACAAAGATTTTGGTTCTGGTTAAAAGAAATTCCTAGATTGGGATTTTAGTTTAACCGAGCTATAGGTAAAGATTTTGTTTTGGTTAAAAAGGATTGCTAGATTAGGGTTTCAAGTTAATCGAGTGATAAATAAGATTTTGGTTTTGATTAAAGGAGATCGCCAGATTAGGATTTCAGGTTAATCGAGATATAAACAAGATTTTGATTTTGGTTAAATGAGATCGCCAGATTGGATTTTCAGGTTAACCGAGCACAAGACAAAGATTTTAGTTATGGTTAAAGATTTTCAGACTGAGATTTCAAGTTAACCAAGCACAAGACACAAATTTTAATTTTAGTTGAAGGGGATCATTAAGATTCAAGATTTTAGGTTAACTGAACTAAAGATAGAGATTTTTTGTTCTAGTTAAAGGGAATTGCTAGATTAAGATTTCAGGTTAACCGAGCTGTAGACAAAGATTTTGGTTTTAGTTAAAAGGGATCGCCAGATTGGGATTTCAGGTTAATCGAGTTGTGATAAAGATTTTTGGTTCTAGTTACAGGGAATCACTGAGATTCAGGATTTCAGGTCAAGTGAGTAGAAGACAAAGATTTTGGTTATAATTAAAAGGAATCACTAGATTGAGATTTAAGATTAACCGAGATGTAAAATCAAAGTTGTAGTTGAAGGGAATCGCAAAGATGCAGGATTTCAAGTTAGCTAAGCTAAGAACAAAAGTTGTCAAGATGACATAATTCATTTCTCAATGGAAATAATTGGAAAATTATTCTGTTTGAAGGGGATTAATATGAAGACAGAGTTTCAGGTCAACCAAACTAAAGCTCTAAGAAGATTAGGTTTCAAGAATAGTCCATTTGTCTTTATAAACATACTACTCAAAGCACTTGATAAGTCTTTGCTCTGTAAGTATTGTAAAGAGAGGGCATCTATCGTTATCCATTTTCAGACCCCATAAAAATATTTAAAAAAAAAGTAAACTACAAAAACACAAAAAAAGTGGAAAAAGTTGACTAAAAAATATAGATACATTAGTAGGAAGAACGACTAGAAATTTTCCAAAAATTGGTTGAAAAAGATCAAAATATACAAGTTAAAAAAATTTGGCAACATATTTTTGATTGATGAAGGCCTTATTGGCAAGAAAAAATTAATTTAAGGAGGAAAATTCAAAATTAGATGTTTAAGGACTTATTTAAATTTTTTCAAGGATTAATTGAATTTATTGAGGGCTTAATTGCAAGAAAAATTGATTTTTAAAGTCAATTTAAGCTTTAATTGGAAGAAATTAAAGTCTGAGGGTCGAATTATAATTTTAAAAAGAGTTAATTTGGTCAAATCAGGAGTTTAATTGTATAAATATTGAAGTTTGATAAGTAATTAGGAACTTGATTGAAAAAATCTAAAACCGAAAACCAAATCGAAAAAGGCGTGTGAATTGCGAGTTGGAATTTATCAAATCATGGGTCCAATTAAAGAAATTGAAAGTTTGTTGACCAATTGAAGGTCAAAATAAACAATTTCATAACCAAGGACTAAAATAAAAAAAAGGGTCAACTGTAGAGCTGATAATTGAGTTTGGTAAGGATTAAATTACATGAAATTAAAAACTTGAAAGATAATTATGGGTGCAATTAAAATAAATTGAAATAATAGGGACTAGATTGAATTTTTTCCAAATCCCAAATTAAGAAACCTAGATTTTTAAAGTTTAACTTAGACGACACGTTGTTTGGCCATTATGTAGTTTTGGCTAATTGAGTACGCATTTTTAGGCAAATGAATGTGGCGTTTTTGACCACCTCAAGGCTATAACTACCACTATTCGACTAAGAAACATCCCATCTATAAAGATCAGATACTCTCATCAAACATTTACATCCCATTTTCTTCAATGATCTCAACAACATCTTGTCCTCGATCAACCCTTACTATATTTTTATATTCTAGGCCTACCGAGTTGGTACCTTCAAGCGAATGAATCCGAAGCTACAGACTTTCAAATCAGCTAAGGTTGGATCCAAATGAAAGGTGTGCACTCCCTTTACTAACTTCAGGTGGTCTGCAATGACGATGGCGTCAAAGTTGCTTTAATGAAGCCTTGAAATTGTGTAACTTAGTCATCGGTGATTATAATACCGATTTTGTAAAACCACTAATCTTTTTCAAGTGTTTACACTTCAAAGTTGCTCAGAGGGTTCTTATTAAGAATTTAAAACCCTTATCTTAAGATTAGAAAGCCAAAAAAACTCACATTGACCTCTAAGTTTTGCAAAAAAATCATCTTTGAGTTTGTTACAAAACCACCATTGCAAAACAAACAAAGAAAAGAGTTTCCAGCTGTTAAGATTTGTCCAAAACCATCCCATTTCAATTAGAGGCCAAGTATTGATGAATGATGATCAATCTTTGATTGAATCCATCAAAATCCTAGCTTGAAACCCTATAAATACCATTGGAAAATCAAGGCAGAGGGGGCAGAGAAAAGAAAGGAAGAAAAGCAAGGAAGTTAGGATAAAGAAACATTAAGTGTGAATGTTGAAGAGCCCAACACAAATATTTCCTCAACTTTGAGAAAAAATAGCAAGATTGGAAAAGAAAGGGTAACAACATTTGTTAGAGCTTGAAAGGTATAAAACCTTCCCTTAGTCTAGTGGATGATGTCCATGACATACATCTCTAGCATGTTTATGCATGTTTGATGATGTTTTCAAATATTGTTTTTATATAGGATTGATTGTTGTTGTTGTAACCCATTTTAGGTTCCCTATAAAAATAAAAAAAGCTCGAAACGGTGCCATTTTAAGCGGCACTGTTCTTCTTCCTCCCCTGGATGTGCAGCAGGGGAAGAAGAAGGTTTTTGAATAGGTTTTTTCCTATGCTCTCTCTCTCTTCTCCCCTAACTTGACCAAACACTAACAAGCTATACCCCCTCTCTACACACCCTGTAATCACGCTGAAGAAAGGAGAGGGGAGCCTTACCCTGCAGAGGACGCCCCATGCCACCATATCTTGTGCCATGACAAGACAGGGTGACCCCTCTCCTCCTGCTTATAAATACGGGGAGGCAGAGGAGAATAGGGGGTGGGGAAGGAAAAACAAAGAGGAGAAAAGGAACGAGAGAATAAAGGAGAGATTTTTTTAAGTGGAAATAGAGAGAAAGAAGGGTGAAAATAATAGAAAACAGAAACGAAAAAGAAATGAAAGAAAAACAGGGAAGAACAGAGAAAGAAGGGAGCCAAAGAGAGACATAGAAATTTTAGAGGGGGAGAGAAAAGTAAAAAAAAAAGAGACGGGGGAGGAAGAAAAAAGGGAAAAAAAAAGAAGAAAAAAAGAAAAGAAAAAAGAAAAGAAAAGAAAGAGAGACAGGGGGAAAGTAAGAGAAAAAAAGAGGAACAAAAACACAAAGACAGGGGATTGAGAGAGAACAAAAAAGAGATTTTTGAAAACCAGAAGAACATTGTAGAGGGGGAGAAGGTTTTGAGAGAGAGAGAGAGAGACATTGTTTGAGAACCAAAGGGAGTTGAAAACAGAGATGAACAGGGGGCAAGGAAAGAAACAAAGAGAAATGATTGGAGGAAAAAATACAGAGGAGAGAACTAAAGGAACATTTTGAGAACCAGAACAAAAACAAGAGAGGTTTTTTAAAGATGACAGAGAGGGGATTATATTGTGGACAAAAGGAACAAAAAATAAAGGAAGAAAAAATAGGGAGAAGCTGAAGAGAAAAGAAGAAGAGCCACTGCAACACCACCGTCTACAACCGCATCCTGCCACCATCACCACCAGTAGCTTTAATAACTAGTTTATTAAAGTCATGAGAACTAGGCTAATATTTCAAAAAACTAAAAAATATTATTTTTTGTTTCCTTTTAGTATATGAGATCACAAATTTATACGTAAAACGTATTCCCGATATTAAAAAAAGTATTTCTTTTATAGATATTAGAACGACTAGGTTTTTACCCAAGAAGATAAGGATCTCCTTACTAAGGAGGATTTTTATTAAACTATAGACGGATTAACAATTAGAAATACAAAAACACCTTCGCATATATTAGACAATCAAACAATGTAACCTACCTTAGATAGAGCGTATTTGGGGTGATAATACCTTTTTTTTTTACACAATTAGACCCCGTGCCCGATCTCTAAGACTAGTTAGGGTTCCTAGTGACCAAAATATTAGGTGACAACTCTCATACCATCTTTCCACTGATAAAGGTAAGAAATTCTTGTCTTCCCCATTTTCCCGATACTTAGAGTGGACTTACCACTGTGATGCCATACACGTGTGACAGTTGTTATAGTTTTAGTTAGTACGTAAAAATGTTGTTGTTACCATTTACATCGTGCTTAGAGTTGTTGTTGATGTTATTGGATGTGAAGACAATATGTTAGTGACTGATTTTAATAAAATAAAATAGTATTGGTTTCTTCCAAAAAGTGGTAGTGGGTGTTTGATACTTTTTTCTAATTTGTTAGTGCACGTTCTTGGTTCCTGAGTTTGGTTTAGATCCCAAATCTTTAAAGAGATAGTTTTGAAGTGAAATTTGATGTTTTTGTTGGCTGTTATTAGGGTTGTAGTTATGGAAGGTGGAACCTAATGCATGATTTTGATGATTTAATGTTTTTTGTTAGTTCTTTTAATCAACTATGCTTAGTATTGATAATGTGGTTTGTGAGGACCAAAAGAAACATATTTTAGAAGCCTAAAAGGCTAGTTCCGAGTTTAATAGTGTGCTGAGTTTTTCTAGGTTTTTGGACAATGTTCTTCATATTCTTAGGAAGAACATTACCTTAGCTCTATGATTCGGACCAATTTTAGTCAATTTCTTTGCACAAGGCACTTGGTGTGACTTGATTAATCAATAATTTAGTGTTAGTTTGCATTAATAACAAATTTTCTAAGGGTTTTTTAATTCTAGAGTTTTGGTTTTGAATTGAAACCCATTTTGACTAAATCATGATTATTGGTTAATAATGATCAATGTTTGATGCTTGATTATTATTTAGTGATTGATTTCCCTTTTATGTGATTTTGATTTCATAAAATCTGGCTTGGATTATTATTCATGCTGTTAGGTTCACCTTAAATATTCTTCGTGTTCTTTAGTTTTTTTCTTTTTTCTTTTGATCTGTTTTTGGTAAAACAAATTTGTGTTTTTCTATTTTTTTTTAAGTTTGATTCATTTTAAGTTTTATTCTGATTTTGGTTTAGTTTTTAAGTTAAACCAATATTTTTTGTTCGACTTATGGTCGAACTAAAGATTTCGGGTCAACTCGGTCGGGTAAAAATCAGGTCAAAGGGTTAGGGACCTGTTTGGTTTGCCATTGTTTTGATAAAGAGAATTTTGGTTTAAGGGCGTAATTGGCAAACAAACCGTAGGCCTGCCTTGGCGATTTTATTACGAAAAAAATGGGTTTTACCAAACAAAGTCTAAAAAAATAATTAGAAAATATTTTATTTTTTTCTTCCTTGCATATGGCCAAAAATCCTAAAAATTATTTAAGCATATAAAAAAAATCTAAAATATTTAGGCATGTTTTAAAAAATATATTGCATGGATTTTACAATAAGTTTGTAAAATTCTAAAGGATTTTGGCCTATATTTCAAAAATATTAAAAATTTATTTTTGGCAAGAGAATATATTATTCACTTTTAATATAAGGACAAAAAACCTACAAAAAGGTTAATATCTAAAATACTATTAGGGATAATAATTTATTATTATTCACCTTTTATGTACGGATAAAAAACTGTTTGAGGTTAATATTTGAAATATTATTGGTAGCAATGCAACTCATTCATTTATAATATAAAGATAAAAACTGCAAAGAATTTTATTTGAAAGATTATTTGGAATGAAGTGGTATAAAAAATTCCAAGTTTATCTTGAAAGAAGCATCAATGATAATTGATGATATTTCACCATTCTAGACCAAGTTCTTCACATAAAAAACCAGCGTATGTGCATAGTAGCATCCCGCACAGTAGGCTTATAGGAATATCATCAGATCATAGCAAACAAACAAAAAAAAACAATGCAGTTTATTTTAGGTAAGGCATACTAGGGATCTCAATACCTTCCCTTTACACAACTAGTTCTTTGCCTAGAAAACAAAAACACTAGAAGTTAATGTTTTGATTTATAAAATCAGCAGCAAATTAATTAGAGAATTAGAAGGTGCCTAAGAGTGTGGTAGCGGTTGTTTTTTAAAGTGTTTTTCATTCCAAAACATATTAAAATAATATTTTTTTATTTTTCAAAAATTATTTTTAATATCAGCACATTAAAACAATCTGAAATGATAAAAAACATATTAATTAAAAATATATATATAAATATTTTAATTTTTTTAAAAAAACTTTCAAAATACAATGCCAGCCTATGTAAAATAGGTGTAAGAAGCAAGATGCAATGCCAACAAATGGGTTAAAAAAACAATAGACTATTTTGAGCTAAACTACTTCAACTGGCATTTATGAGCCCACCAAAGTCAATCTCCCTAATACATTTAAAAGACAGAGTATTAACACTAACCATACTACAATGTTTGTGTCCATCTTTGCACGGTCCAAAACCTTGCGTTGGACAAAGTTCACCTTCAGTCCAATCCATTTCTTATGTAGCATGGATCCATGCCAATTTAACAAGATATGGTAGGAGTGTTGATGAGTTTTAAAGCAGCGTTTGACACTGCTACTGGAAAAAAAAATTTATTTTATTTTATTTTAATTTGTTTTAAATTAATATATTTTTAATATTTTATTATTTTGACATGATTATATTAAAAATAATTTTTA
>Ga0325402_1002316_pt1 | contig 16629 bp, 7 predicted proteins | sample PopdelMetagenome_22_FD_207212 | JGI IMG/M metagenome (GOLD analysis project Ga0325402, IMG submission 207212) | Populus deltoides microbial communities from Bellville, Georgia, United States - Xylem-PdKOR-R3 | ecosystem: Host-associated > Plants > Phyllosphere > Stem > Wood/Secondary xylem... | reverse complement strand
CAATCGAATCGATTTCAATTGTAATTTTTTGTTGTTCTATTCGGGAGATGAGAAGAGATTGTCTCCACCTGGAAAAGAAATGACTTGTTGTTTGTGTCTAAGGTGGTGGTTGTAATATATATACGGGGGTAATTTTGTTTTTTTATTAAATTTAATGTTAACTGTAATTTCTAGAACTCGGTAAAGAAATATAATTTTGACCAAGTTTTTATACGATATTAGGTTAGTTTTCTCAGTAAAAAAATCAAATTTACCGGCAGTGAAAGTAAAAAGAAAAAAAAAAGGAAGAAAAGAAGTACAGTAAATTCGAAAGGGTAAAAGTAGAGGGTAGAGGAACAAAAATGTAAATAAGATGTTTCAGGTGGTGGGGTCTCGCGTGGGAAATCAAAAGGGATAGAGGCGTACAGAGGAGGGAGGCCAGCGCTACAGTAGGATTCAGAATCAGCCGCAAACACACACACACAGGAGGCGCATTCATGTCGTTTCTTGTTCGGAAAAAAGCAAAGAAGATATAGCTTCAGAATCAATTTATTTCTGATAAATTGAACGGCATGTCTCCTGTTTCTTTCTACCGACATGTCTTTCGTTGGGCCTGACCGGCGATGTCGTTCATTCAACCGGAACGACGACAACCGGTGGTCAGGCAGTCAGTCTTGGGTATGACATGTCTTTCGACACTCAATTTGGAGGAATTGAACCGGAATTTGTTAGCTAGGGTTTTGATTTTATGGTTTGTAAACAAAAATTTATGATCCTTGTCCAATCGGAATGCATTGCCTTAACCGAGCTTTTAATCAATTATAGAGGTAGCAAGTGATGGACGTAGCAACTCCAAATATTACTTTCGATGAAGAAGATTCGCAAATTCAAATTTCTGGTCATTCTCTACGTAATGACCCCGGTCCCTTTGATCCCTCTGTGCTCTATGATCAGGACGAGCATATATCATCGGCTGTTTGGGAAGGACTGGTATAGCAAAATTGAAAGCTTACTTTTATGATGTGTAAAATATAAAAAGGACGAACACTAAAAAGTTCATCATTATATGTATATTAAAAATAGTTAGGTTACTCTAAGTGCGGTTATTGGTGGATTAAATAATGGTTAATTTTAAGATTTATAAAATTAATTAAAATATATATATATATATATATATATACATTATTTTAAATATCCATGTTCATAAAAATAATAATTAAAATATAAAATATTAATTTCTTAATTATTAAAAAAATAAAAAAAATTCCATGCTATAAATCACAATAATAAGAGTTCATCCGCAACATACAAATGAGTGGCATCGAAACAATTACACCAACTACATCATTTCCTCAACCTCAAAGAATTGGTGGAGTGAGAGTAAGTGTTCATACAACAAAAATGCATGAGCAAGACACAGGTTCCAATTCCTTGAGAGTCGTGCTACAAAAAGATAATTTGTCACAAATCTTTTAATTTAATCAGAAAGGGATGAATTAAATCTCGATACATGCATATATGATTCGAGAATTTTCTTACCAGCCCCACATAATAAAGAATTTGTCTTTTCTGTAATTATTTATTTTCTCCATGCCTTTCCATTGCGTGTTTGGTTTAGCTTCAAGTAATTATTGTCATTATACTATTAACATGACGGTCTTTGTCCCTGCAAGGTCCTCGTTGTTAGTTTAATCTAAGAACAAGCATGTATATATATATATATATGGACGTGCATGGCTCCAAGCAAAGCCCTCTGTATTTTATTAGCACAATCCGGATATTTAAGTTTTAATGTTCAAAGTTTGTGTTTGTGTCACGAAAACTACAATTAATATTTAATAAGGACGTTGAAGTGTGCAAGAATCATACATTTGGAATTTTTTGGCTTAAAACAAATAAATTAAAGAGACATCATTTTCACGTTGAATTGAATTAGGCCTCCGCTCTATGTCCACTGTATATGTCAACAACAAAACCAAAACAATTCATTATTTAGGGACTCAAAATTACTGATCCCGCATGAATTTAATAGCAAAATATTTTTTATTAACCAAACTTAAGTTTAAATTCATGAGTCCACAAACCCATTTTTCAATCCACAAAATTATTTTAAATTTGAAATTTTTACTATCCAAAAGTTTTTTAAGAACAATTTTTCATTCATCTTTAATTGGTTTTTAAAACATGCTAAAGTACTTTTGTTAGATTACAAAATCCAATATAGCTTTCACCCCAAATGTGAGTGATCCTCACATTTAATTTGGCTTTAAAAGTTCCCATTACATTTTTTATAAGACCAATTCCAATAATCCCCAATATAAATGAAAATTGTTTAACCAATACATATGCTTCGAGAATTTCAACATGGCTTTAACCCCAAATTGATTTTTAAAACATGTTAAAGTACTTTTGTTGTATTGTTTAACCAATACAAGCTCAGTTGCACCCTTGAACGACCCAAATGTGAGGGACAATGCAGATTCAAGATTAACTTAAATGAATATTAGATAAATTTTGCATAAAAAATAAGTTTGAGGACTTAGAACTAGCTTGGCAGTGTAGTTGCGGTTGCTTTTCAAATAACTTTTCATGTCGAAATGCATGCCAATGATTTTTTTTATTTTTTAAAAATTATTTTTGACATCAGCACATCAAAACGATCCAAAACATATAAAATATATATTCAATTTTAGCAAAAAAAAAAATTGAATTTTTTAGGAACGCGGTTTGCACCGCGTTCCCAAACGGTTTCTTAATTAGACTTTTATTAGGCCAATTAGATTTAACAACAAGCCTAATTAAAGGTTTAATTAAGTTTAAGAATTAATTAAATGTAAAGACTTAATTAAACTTTTAATATGTCAAATTAATTTTATTAAGGAATTAATTAGTGAACATTTAAATTTTGAAGCCTAATTCAAGTTTAATTGAGAAGACTGGAATTTGAAGGATCGGATTTAATTTGTACAAATTCAATCGGATGAAGTCAAGGGAAAAGATGCAAGAAAATCAAAGATTGGGGGCCAATTAAAATCAAATTGAAAAAATTCAAAACCATGAACCTCTTTGCAAAAGGCACGCATATTTGGAGACCAAAATCAGCTAGAATAAAGGTGAAATTAGAAGTTTAAAGATCAATTAATGATGAAATTAAAAATATCTGAGACCATGCACCAAGTTGAAAAACATGATAAAGTCAGAAGGTCTTTTTAAAATTTTACAGGGGTAAAATTGAATTAATTCTTGTAAACTGGGATTTTTAACCTAATTTAATTTAGGATTTCCAAAACAACATCATTTCATTTAAATGAAATGTTGTGTTTTGACCAAAATAGCACGCATTAGTTAAAAACGATGTCGTTTTGGTCAACACCATATAAAAATAAAAGTTAGATGACACGTCGCCACGCACTACTCATTGTCTTCTTTTAGCCCCATGAAAAGCTAGCAAGATATCCATTTTGCAAAGTCATTTAATGCACCCCCCCTACACGTTTTAGGTAGGACAAAAAACAGACCCTCTGGTAGATTTGATATTGTACTATATCTTCAGCCTCATTCCCACCGATTTGTCACTTGAGAGAGACATTGTAATAAACATCAAAAGTGAAGCCTTGGGCTAGTAAGCCCAACCCAGCCTTAAAAGTGTGTTTGAATGCCTAATATTTCCAAATGAGAAATGTTTTTTTTTTTGTCTTTAAAGTGTGTTTTCCAAACACGGCCTTAAGATATTTTTCATGCCTCTAAATTCTAAATAAAGGGGTGTTTGCCACACGTTTTATTGTTATTTTTTTAGCTTTAGGTTATCCTTTATTTTAATATATAGTCAAACTAACCCTAAATTATTTTTAAAAACTTTGAAAAAATTCAGGGATCATTTTAAAATTATTTGTGGGTCCCTCGCTTATTTTTCCAACAATCTCACTTAATATCATATTGTAGACTTACACTGTAAGATACTGATTCGATATTAAAAAATTCAAAAAATTTTCCTTATTTCAAAAATAAGAAAATATGTTTTTTTTATGTACATACAGTCAAATTCTAAAAGTTTTTCATGCATATTATATAAAAATAAAAAAAAATTGCATCTTTACCATGTTTTAAAAATACTAAAAATGGTATTGTAACCAATTTATGATTATCCATTAGGATTTTGCTGAAATTTCAAAAATACCACAAAATTAATTTGTTTAATTAATATTTGAGGTATTAATTTTCCAACGTAATGCAAACTCCCAGTATTAAATTAAATGAATTGACAATAATAATGTTAGGAATTAATTATAGATTTTATTATTTTGAAATATAAAATTACATTGTAAAGTATATCATTAGATGTTAAAGCTTCAAAGTAGGGATAAGTGCAACGTTAAAATCTAGACCCTAGAACAATTAGGATTTAACCTGATAAGATAGAGACTTCTTCACGAAGGCATATCTGCCTTGAATCTTAGATAAACGGATGAGGAACATGATCTAGAAAAAAAGAATCAATCAACAATGCAAGTTACCATAGGTAGGTTGTACTGGGGGTGATGCGTCTTCCCCTTGCACAACTACTCTCCTTAACCAAACCCTCACAAACCATTAGTTCTTCCAGTGACCATGATATTAGGTGGCGACTCCTTCAAAATAATAATTTTAGGATTTACCCCAATACACCCAAAACCCTTTCAATCAAAGAGGTAGATCTGTCATTTAACATTGTGCACGCCACGAGAAGATGGCGACTCCATTGGGGAATCTTTGGTAGACTAAGCTTTGTTGATTATTTGTTTGATTGTTTATTTTGTTGATCTATGTAATTTAATTTTAGCACGCATATATTTACATATTTTTCATGCATAAGCACATCGAATATGGATTCATGCCTTCATGCATTTTTAATTTTGAGAGTATAAACTCAATTCTAGGTTAGGTGATTGAGTAGCGATCTACCTCATAACTTTCAGTCGGGATTCATATTTGTGAAACACCCAACTATGATCTGAGTATTTACTTGGAAATGACAATTACACTATGCCTTAATCATTCCTTGTAAACCTATATATTGCCTTTATGAGAGGTGATCATTGGGCAGATCATAAACCTTTTTGAGACCGGTTAATAAGCCTACCCTTCATGTAATGGCTAGAACCTGCCCTTAGGATGTTGACTCCCTAATAAATCATTTTGTATTAAGGGAAACCTAATAAAAAAACATAAACTCTTCAGGATTTATTTGAGCTATGACAATGACTTCTATAACCTTTTCTGAATGTAGGAAAAAATCTGAGATAATTCAACTAGTTGAGAAGAATTTCTCAAGGACCAAGGTTGGGGAATTACCGTGCATAGCTAAAGTATATTACTCTATAAATAACATGTTGATGCTTGTGTCACTCATTGGTTATGTGGAAGAGACTCTATTTGAAAGAAAGCATGAGAGAATTACTCATCTCTTTGAAGATTTCAGTGCAAATTTTAGTAGTCAAAGCCTTGTTGTATTTTTCAAACATGAAATACAGATGCTTCACCTTTAAAGATATCGACATGACCCCTACCATTGAGGAATATGCTTGAATCCTGAATTTCTCAAATGACCCTCACAATGTGTATTTCAAATAAAGAATTAGAGACACAGGTGCTAAAGTCACCAAATTACTGCACTTAGACAAAGTTGACCAATATAAAATAATTAAAACTCTCTTTGGGTTAGTTCTATTTCCTTCAAAAGTTGTTAGGATTATTAGTTAATGTAACAACCTGACATTTCCATATAACATTCATATTTCTAATCATCATATCTGGGTATAATGGGGTAATTTTTTTGTGTGTGATCTGTCTAACAATACATCTCATTATTGATTCTTTGATTTACCAAATGTACAGCATAGTTTCTCCTATAACATATACATTTCCTCAGTTCCTTTCTTATCCTCCTAGGCAACACAATATCAAATAACACTATTACATACACGCACTAGCCTTTAGCCACCCACCAGTTCAATTGTTTCTCCATTTGATTCTTTCACATCGCTTCTCACAATTCATCTTATATTCTTTTCATTTTTCATTTACTTAAAACATACATGTGATGGATACACATACATACACATAACAAAAGAGATGTAATAACCAAATGCTAGAAATACAATCATACCATTTAGTACATTTCAAGGTGAAGTTATTAACACAATTTTACTTATTCATAGTACATAAAAATAAGTACCTAATAAAATTATAAATAATGAAAAGACACAATCAGTGCTAGCCCACTTCATGACATAGAAGACTTATGCTCATGATTTTTTTATGAAGGAAAGGAATCATTATGTGTATTTGCACCTTTAACAATTCTACTCAAAACATTCAACTCAAGTTCAATAATACCTCAACTCATATGACAAGACTTGTGCTCATCATTGCAACTAAAATAAAATTACAAATTTAACATCTAGCCATTAAATACATGTATGTGGTTTTTTATAAGGAAGGAGAACAATATACTTATCCAAAATTCCTTTAACATCGATTATATCATATACATATTAAATTACGCACTAGCTGTTATGGCGTTTAACTTTATATTTGTCACTTTTGATATTGCCTTTACAATGAATTATGTAATACATTCAAATCTAAGGTTGCTAACTATACGTCACCACATAGCAACTTAATTTCTTAATTTTTGATTCCCCAATCAATAATTAATATTCCATTTTCTTAGTTACTGATTTCCTTGGGTACAATCTTTAAAGTAACCACATGTATTAATCATATGTTTACTCGTCATCATCACTACTTAACATAATTTGTTTGTACATTACCGTATTTTTTATTTTTTGGGTATCACAACCGTTTGTTACATTATCACCCCCATTGACATTTACTTTGACTTAGTAATACATCAAACAGTACTATGTCTTAAGTTGCCAATCAACCCCCCCGATCATATACATTTTTAAGCATCGGTTAATGGTCTTACACAATGGTTTCCATTATACAATCGATGATAGTTTCAATGCTCTCCATTATTTAAAAACAACAATATCATGGTTTCTACTCATTGGAAATAACAACACAATGGTCTCCATTCAAAACAAAGACAACCACATAAATTCCATTTTTATTAGTAACAATTAGGAAGTAACTTTCATTGCCCATGATTTAATTTAAAGGACTTATCAACTTAAATAGAACCATAGAGAAAGGAAAACCTATATCATCATCTTATAATTAACCAAATCATACTTTGTTTCCTTGATGATCTTTCGTTTGGGCAACTAAAAGTTGTCATATTCATAGATACTGGTAATTAATAGAGCATAACAAATAGCAAACCACCAGCAACAACCAATATGAATAAAAAGAGCAACTACTGGGGGCTATAGAATCTGATAAGAGACATCATTCTCAAAACAAAGACTAATAGAGCAGTAGCCAAATATAAGGGAGATATCTACAGCGAGAGACCATTAGTCGAAGTTAATTTTATCATTCATTCTCATTTACCCAACATGGATACCATTAGTCGAAGATAATCTCATTAATCAATCTTAGTTATCCAATAGTGATACCATTAGCCGGAGTTAATCTCATCAATGAACCCCGATTATCCAATATGAATACCATTAGTTAGAGCTAATCACATCATTTAATCCCGGTTATCTAATATGGATACCATTAGCTGAAGCTAATCTTATCAATAAATCACGATTATCCCATATAGATACCATTAGACGAAGCTAATCACATCATTTAATCTTGGTTATCCAATATGGATACATTAGTAGAAGTTAATCTCATTAATTAATTGCGGTTATCCAATATGGATACCATCAGAATGAACTCTAAAATGTCTTCACAAGGAATTTGGTTATCTATATTCTGGCCTTTTTTGAAAACTTTATGCTTTACCAGATCTTCCTCTTTTCTAATTTTATGTCTACTGTTGTTGTGGATACTGCTACTATCTGTGAAGTTTTTCTGCTTGTTTAGGATGTCTGCAACTTTATTTGTTTCTGATTCCTGCTCTTTTGCTGGGGTACTGGGAATGGCTGGCTATAAAGATTTGTTAAGGTGTCTCTTGTAGACTTTTCACCTGCTTTTGCGGAGAGTCTCCTCTGCTGGTCCACTATCACATCATTATTCATTGTGTTTCATGAGTAATTTTAATCGATTGAAATCGGGTAGCAATATTATGTATAAATACTTCGAGGATTTGATAATAAGTAGTTAAAGGTGGAAACCACCTACCTGCCCCTCCCGTAATGTGCCCTCGGCAGATCATACATCTGATCCTGGTAGCGCGTCCTGTACACAAAATGATTATTACTCAATATATTTTTATTTAGGTAATGTCAAAGACCATTTCCACACATATACCAGAACACATATAATTTCATTCAAACATTTCCCATGGTTGTATAATTGTACAGTGATATTATTGTAAGAAGACATTCATATCTAATTTTAATAAAGGTCATCTATAGAAATTATATCATTATGACACTGAAATTGTCAACAAAACTATGTCATTTTGACAACACTAAAATTATCAGCAAAACTGAGTCATTTTGACATTGAAAATCGTCAACGAAAGGTAAGTCATTCTGACACTAAAAATCATCAATAAAAACTAAATCATCCTGACCCTAAAAATCATCAATGAAAAACTAAGTCATTTTATGTATGTGTGTGTTATTTTATGCATAATGGTATAGTGCATGTGTGTGTTGTGAAAAAGAGAAATGGGTGGTGATGTTAAGGCAAAAAAGCAATGAATGAATGTTAAAAGAGTTAGTTGTTGCTAGTAATTTTCTTTAGAAAAAGAAACCAGTCACTGAGTAGAGCTGGTGGTAAAAAAGAGGTTAGGCCTCATGCTTCAGCCAAGCCTAGGTATTTTATAATAATAAAAAAAAGCTTTGGGCCTAAACCAAACTCGTATGAGTGGGGAATGGATCATGAATCTAATAAGCTCAGCCCATGTGGCTAGGCTAAGCCTAACCTACCCTTAAAGACTTGTTTAGCACGCCCGACTTTTACCAAATAAAAAATGTTATATTTTTTATCCTTAAATCATGTTTGATAAACACAACCTTAACATATTTTTCATGCCTCTAGATTTTGGATAAGGTCATGTTTGCCACATGCCTTACTGCCCTCTTTTTAGCCTTAGTTTGTCTATTATTTAGTGTCTAACCAAACAAGTCTAACAAATTTTAAAAAATTGAAAAATTTCAGGGACCATTTTTAAAATATTAGTTAATCCCTCATGTTTTTTAAACAATCTCACTTAATATCGACCTATAACTTACAATATAGGTTATTGACCAGATATAAAAAATACTCGCTGTTCTTTGAAATTTTGAAAAAATAATCAAAAATTAAAAAAAGTTTTCTTATTTCAAAAATACAAAAATATGTTTTTTTTTTTTTGCATACAGTCAAATTCTAAAAGTTTTTCATGCATTTTTTTATTAAAAAAACAAAAAAATTGCATATTTATCATGTTTTAAAAAATATAGAAATAGGTATTGTAACTAGTTTATGATTATCCATCAGGATTTGGCTAAAATTTCAAAAATACCATAAAATTAATTTGTTTAATTAATATTTGGGGTATGAATTTTACAACGTAATGCATACTCTCAATATTAAATTAAATGAATTAATAGCAATAATGTTAGGAATTAGTTGTAGACATTAATATTTGGGGGTATAAAACTACACTATAAGGTATATCCTCAGATTTTAAAGATACAAAGTAGGGATACGTGTGACTTTAAAATTTAGGCCCTAGAACGATTAAGATTTAGCCCGATAAAGAAGAGACTTCCTCATGAAGGGAGATCTGTCTTGAACTTTAGATGGACCAACGAGTATGAACATGACCTAGAAAAAAAAACAATCAATCAATAATGCAACTTATCATAGGTATAGTGCACTAGGGTGATGCGTCTTTTCCTTGCACAACTAGTTTCCTTACTTATACACTCGCAGACCATTAGGTTTCCTAGTAACTATGATACTAGGTAGCAACTCGTTCAAAATCATAATTTTATGATTAATCTCAATACACCTAAAACCTTTTCAATGTAGAAGGCAAATTTGTCATTCGACATCGTGCATGTCACGACACTAAGAATGTTATATGACTTAGTTTTCTATTTAAATCTAGATCTTTGGATTTCCATTCAACTAGGTAGGGTTATCATCACTACACTCTTTTATCTTTAAAGGCTTTAATCCTACTCCCATCAATGAGTTATACACAAGTTCTCTCAACAAACTTTTGGTTAGTGGATGCGCAATATTTTTCTTTGACTTTACATAGTCAAAAGAAATAATTATATTCAAGAGCAAGTGTTTAATAGTATTATGTCTATGACATATATGTTTAAACTTACCATTATACATAATACTTTATGCCTTTATAATTATTAACTAATTATCTTAATGGACACAAATAGCTAGCACTAGTTTTGGCTAACATGGAAAGAAATTATGAATTCATTTGGTTTCCTCTCTAGCTTTATCAATAGTAATAAACTCTTATTTTATTCTAGATCCTGCGATACATGTTTATTTACAAGACTTTCATGAAACAACTACTCCACCAAATGTGAAGACATAGTTTTAAATCCTTAATGTCATATATCTAATTAGCATCATTATACCCTTCTAGTATTGTTGGGTATCCAGTATAGTGTAGCCTATAGTTCAAAGCATGCCTCAAGTACTAGAATGCCCTTTTAATTGCTTTACAGTAATCTATACTTGGATTACTAAATAATCTACTCAGTTTGCTACTCGACTAAGTAATATCAAGCCTTGTGCATACATCAAGCTCCTAATTATTTAAAAATATTCCTATTGGTCTATTATCTTGCCTTTATTTTTAGATAGATAAATACTTATGTCCATTGGCGTTTAACCATACTGTTATCATATTTATAAAATTTATTGATATTTTCCTTAACATAATGAGATTAGGACAATCAATCCATTATATGTCTTATAAGTTTTTGTTTTTATTATGACATTTATAACATCCAAGTCTTTATGTTAAACTTATTAGGTAATATTTTCTTAGTAGGCTTAATCATATAATCATTATTGCCCAAAATAAACAAATCGTCTACATAAAGAAATACATCGACATTACCTTTATTAGTGTTTTTTTATATAAATACATATATTAACTTTATTGAATTTGAACTCATTTGACAATATAACATTGTCAAATTTTGCATACCACTGTTCATGAGCTAATTTCAAACCATATAATGATTTAATTAGTTTACAAACTTTCATCCTTGTTCACTAATAATTTGCCCTTTGGGTTATTCTATATAGACCTCTTCGTCAAGGTCACCATTTAAAAAAGTTGTTTTTACATCTATTTGATATATTTCAATCTTATTAATAGTTATAATGATTATTAAAACTTTTATGAAAATTATTCTTGACACATATGAATATGTGTCAAAATAATCTATACATTTATGTTGTCTAAATCATTTAAAAACTAGTCTAGCTTTATATTTGTCAATAATATCATCAGCTTTCATCTTCATTTTAAAGACCCACTTATGGCCTAGTGGTTTACTTCCAGAAGGAAGATCCATTAATTCCCATGAATGATTTTCTATAATAGATTCTATTTCACTATTGATTGTCTCTTTCTAATAGGAAGCTTTCGGACAAGATACTAACTTAGAATATGTGCAGGGTTCATTTTCTAACAAGTATGTTAGAAAATCAAGACCAAATATTTTGGTTATTTTTCCCTTTTACTCATTCTAGGCTCAAATTCATCATCTTTTGATTGATGATGACTGTTTGAGATAGCTTTAACTGCTCTCTTAAGTGAATGATTTTATTGTGCTTTCTTTCAAAGAAATAATTTTTAAACAAATGAAGTATTCCTTGATTTCACAATAGTATTAGGATAAATATCCTTAATACTTGATTTGTGTACAAGAAATTGATATACATTATTGTTGTTAGCATATTCGATAAACAATAACCCACAATTCTAGGTCCTATCTTAACCTTTTTAGAATCAGGTACTGCCATATTTATAAGACACCTCCACAATCTAAGATATTTATAAGAATATTTTTCACTTTTTCATTATTCATATGATGTATTTTCTAACTTTTTATAGTGTTTTATTAAGTATTTAATTGGCAGTTAGAATTATCTCCCCTATATGTTCCGAGGTATTTCCAAACTTATCAACATGGCATCATCATGTCTTTTAATATTCAATTCTTAAATTTCACAATGTCATTTTTTTAAGGTGAGTAAGGAGCGGTAGTTTATGGATAATACCATTTTATGAGCAAGATTCCCCATAAGGTGTTTCGTAGTATCCACCTCTATCATTTCTTATTACCTTTATTTTCTTGTTAAGTTGATATTCATCTACATTCTTATAATGTTTAAACATTTTAATAGCCTTATCTTTGCTTCTAAGCAAATAGATATAACAATATCTTGTGCATTCTTATATAAAAGTAATATAATATTTTTTTTTCTACCTCTAGTACAAACTTTAAATCACTAATATTCGAGTGAATTAAGTTTAGAGGTCCATTACTTCTTTTAATTGTTTGAAAAGAAGGTTTCATGAATTTTAATTCTACTACACAAATCTCACACTTATGATTTATCTCAAAAACCATACTTGGTAATAATTCAAGATTAATTAACCTTTATATAGAATCATAATTCACATGACCTAACTTGTCATGCCACACATCACAAGACTCAAGCAAATAAGAAGAAGAGATAATCTTATTATTATTCTAATCATTAGTTATAATGGTCATTATATTAATATTAAAGAGGTCATCACTAAGATACTCTTCTTCTATAAACACATCATTTTTAGAGATGACAACTTAATCTCTTAAAGATCATTCTAAAACTATTTTTTCTCAACAATGAGCCAGACACTAAGTACTTTTTATTATCCATAATATGGAGTATATTATTGAGGGTGAGGGGATTTTCAAAATGACCTTACCCACTCCTAGTACTTTGAAAGTTGATGAGTCCTCCAAATACAAGTTTTCACCTTCCACTTCTTAGCAAGTAAAAACGATGCATAAGTGTCTTTTTACACCAATATCAACCCACCACTATTCAGGATTATTGAATAGGTTGATTTCAAAAAAATAACTTGTAGATTTATTTTTTAGAATTCATTTGTAAGGTAATCAACCTCGATAATATTAGCTTAAGAAATCCTTTTCTTTGGGTTCTTTTTTTTACCTTTATTTCTACAATTCTCAGCTAGGTGACCTAGTCTTGTTACAGATAAAGTATTTATCATTTAACTTCTTGGCAATTCTTTTCCCGTGACATCAATCTTCTTTTCTTATTCTTATTGTGGAACTTCGTTACTTGTTCCACAATATTTGTTTTAGGGTTACTGGAAGAGTTTGATCTTATTTTGGTTAATGTATTATCATCTTCTATTCTTAACTTTAAAATGAGATTTTTAACTCTCATTTCCTTCTGTTTATGCTTAAAATACTTCTTGAAATCTTTTCTAGATGGTGACAATTTTTCAATTATTGCAGCCATTTGGGATATGCACTTAAAGACATACCTTCAACATGTATATCATGCAAGATGAGCTGAAACTCTTGAACTTGGCTCATACCGGTTCTTAAATCAACCATCTTAAAATCTAGAAATTTACCAATAATAAATTTCTTTATGTTGACATCTTCAAACTTTAACTTCTTATCCAAAGCTTCTCACAATGACTTTGCTTTTTTAATTGAACTATGCACATCATATAGTGTATTGTATAATCCATTCAAGATATAGTTTTTAGAAATGAAATCATTATGATTCCAAGCATCCATAGATTCCACCGTAATGTGATCAGATTCATCATCTAACTATTTTTTTGTTGTTTTAGTTAAGAACATTATCAAGTTCAAGGTGGTCAGATGGAATAACATCTTCTGTTGTCACATCTTAAAGTTTAATCCTTTGAACTTTTCAAGTTTCTCATTGTGCATCACATGAGGTGTTGATGGAATCCTCACTACTGAAATAGTACTTATCAAAGCAACATTAGTTAGAACAACTAATTCTTGAGTAGAAGACATGATAAGATCTATTAAAATAATATGTAAAAATTACACCTTAATAATGTTGGAAATTATGATTATTATTTTTTAAATTTGTAAATCTTTGTTAAAAAAAAATTACTTGCATAAAATATGATCACATAAAAACAAACATGTATAAAATTTGAAAGGATTAAGCATAGGATTTATATGATCAACAAAAAAAAAACTCATACAACATAACAATTATTTAATCAAATAAATATTAATTGAAAACATGTTCGTAATAGAAGTTTAGGAGACTTACTTGTTGAAGACAATCAAAAGGAAACAAGGAACTTAACATTGTTGCCAGGAATTGAACTCTTTATTCTTAAGATGTAATTGCTCTTCACTTGGTGTAAACAGTCCAATGCAATTGCCTCCCTGAAATTCAACAACACTACCTTGAAAAATGCACTTGTTTTAAAGGTCTACAAACTTAATAGAATTGACTCAATTTTCTCTCTATAAAAACGGACACCTAAGATCTAGGGTAGAAAGAATGAATTGAAGAACAAGTTTTTGAAAAAACATCAGTAAAGGAAGAAAAGAACTTAAAAAGTTTCTCCATTCCTTTTCATCCATTCAAGACACCTATTTATAAGATTCAAGAACTAAAACATTAATTACTCATAATTCATGAATGTTTATTAATTATGATAAATGTCCATAATTAATATATGTTCATTAATAAATATTCATGGATATTCATAGTTCATGAAAACTTATAAGTACATTCATTTTTATCGCATCATAATTAATGTATTGGTTCATGTACTACGAGATTTTAGGGACTAAAAATTACTAATCCAATAGGGATTTAATAACATAATATTTTGCATTAACCAAACCTAAGCCTAAACTCATGAGCCTACTACCCAATTCATAAAACTATTTTGGGTTTGAAACTTTTGTTATCCAAAGTTTTTTTTAGAACAATTACTCATTCACCTTTAATTGGTTTTTAAAAAATGTTAATATTCAAAGTTAAAGAACTCATGTTGGATTACAAACCCAACATGATTTTAACCCTAAATATGAGTGAACCTCACATTTAATTTAACCTTAAAAGTGCTCATTACAAGTTTTATAAAACCAATTCCAATATATATAGGTGATGAAGTCGTGAAAAAATCTATATGGATTTGTGCTCTTCACAAATGATAATGAACTAGCTGGTAGGAACAAGTTGGTGTCACTTAAAAATCAGACTCTTCGATGCTCAAGTCAGTTCAATGGAAAAATAAAAAAAAATAAAAAAATAAAAAGTGTAAGTAAGGATCATTTTGTATTTGTGATGGGTTGAGTGATGTAAATGTAGATGTGTTGTTCATGGGAGTTCTTCTTTCATACTTAATTATCCTCACTATTTATAAATATTTTAGAACCATAAGATAATAAAGACCAAGTTGTAAGTCTACGAGATTAGGTTGAAAAACTTGTGTTCTTGTTGGGTGGTAAACCTGTTATTGTTAAGTGAAAGGCTATCTCCTTTATCGTTTATCACCACAGAGTTAACATGTGATGTTAGAGGTAAGTGAAGACACTCACAATGAAGAGTAGTACAATGGTTATAATATAAGTAAGGTGGTGTTTGAGATATACTGGTTCTAGAAAAAAATTCAAGTAAACATGTATGCATTTGGATGGTGAATTCTCTTCTTTTATATTTTTATCTTTTCAATTATTTTTGTCTCCACATTGAAGTTTCTATTGAATAAGTCCAGTTGGGCCATGAGAGGAGAGGTTCTATTGAGAAGAGGAGAGAGAGCTTGGACCAGGAGTAGAGGCATGGTTGGGTTAAATGAAATGTTCGATTGACAATGCTCATTTCTTCTCCTTTTTCTTTTCATTCTTTCTTTTTCTCCTTCACTTCTTCTCCTGCCAACTCAAGGGTTGGTGAGCTGCTGCCATACTGCAAGCCTGGTTAAGAAGCTCATTTTCATATATATATATATATATATATAAAAGAACTAAAACTTCTTGGAAAAGTATTGTAGCTCCAAACTCATTGTTATTGTTCACTAGAATAGTATAATGGTGTTTTTGTTTTTTATGTCAATTTTGATCCTCGTTTTTTTTAAATTTTTTTGTCCTTATACTAAATTGATTTTTTTTCAATTTCACCATTGAATTAAATATTATTTTTATTTTTTATTTTAATTTTAATTTTTATTTTTTTATTGTTATTTTATATAATTATTTTTTAATATTTAATTGATTGAAAATTAACTGTATAATTTTTTAAAAAGAATTACATGCTTCGTGTCGCAGATATGTTGTTTTTTTTGGGTTAAATAAGAGCTTGATAATACTTTATATTATTTTACTTCATGTCCGCAACGCAACGTGAACAGCAAGGCAACGAGTTGTAATTAGAGAGGGATCCCTTCCTTCAAATTTTCAGGGGCAAAAAGGGACTGGCGATATTTATGAATTTATAATCCAGAAGAATATCTATATCAGCGCGTTCTTGCTTGTCCAATTCTGTCACCATGCAAGACAAAAGGGTACAAAATTCGACTTT
>Ga0325402_1002315_pt1 | contig 16630 bp, 5 predicted proteins | sample PopdelMetagenome_22_FD_207212 | JGI IMG/M metagenome (GOLD analysis project Ga0325402, IMG submission 207212) | Populus deltoides microbial communities from Bellville, Georgia, United States - Xylem-PdKOR-R3 | ecosystem: Host-associated > Plants > Phyllosphere > Stem > Wood/Secondary xylem... | reverse complement strand
ATCATAGTTTGTGTCGATCCAGGAAATTCCAGACCTGGAATCTCATCTAGGCCGGGCTTCACTTTCATGACAACTGCTGAACTAATCTTCTTCGAGGAGTTTCCTGAAATCATGTTTTATGGAATTCATATAGGGTTTGGGAGTTTGGTATCAATTGTTTTTCAAATAATTTTTTGTGTTGAAATACATATAAATAATATTTTTTTTATTTTTTAAAAATTATTTTTAATATCAATACATCAAAACGATTTAAAATATACAAACCATATTAAATTATAACCTAAAATATTAAATTTTATAAAAACATAATTTCAACCAAGTTACAAACAAATTCTTATCACCTTTTTATAAGTGGTGTATATATATATTAAAATATTAATATATTAGTTTAATGAATTATTACTACACGAAGAAAGGTTTTTATTGTTTATTATTGTTAACTGACTTGATATATGTTAATATAATATAATATAATATAATATATACACACACAGCTGCCCCAATTTTTGCCCTTTCCCCTTTCCCCCCTTTTTTTTTCTTTATCTTCCATTGTCTAATAAAGAGAGTTTTCTTGTTCAACTGCCGTTCCCTGCCTCGCCAATTCTATATGCAAATTTCTTATTAATTATATTAATTTTTTTTGTCTTGTACTTTATACATTATGTAAATTTTTTTCATCTTTTTTATTTATTTTATTATCTAATTTTAGTTTTATTTTTTTATAATTAGTTATTAAAAAAATTAGTATTTATAATAATTTAGGAGTTTTGATATGAATATATTTAAATATATTCAAAATAAATATTTAATCTGTTAATTTAATCAATTAAGTGTTTCTTTTTTTATTATAAAAAAATAAATTAATATTCATATAAAACCACTACTCTTGACATCTCTTGCATTGACAGAGTAATTTATTGAAATTTAATATTTTCACATGATTTGTTTGTAAGTAAAATATCAAGTAGAAAGCATATTTTTCTAGCATTGTTTCTTTTACACATACACTAGGCATTATTCCTTAATTAAATATCTAGAAATGATTAAGTATAATTTAATCAACATACTTATCATATGCATATTAGATATGAATTGAAATAGGTTTTGATTTTGATGAATTGACGTGTATTTTGCTATTAATTTCATATAGAAGATTTAGAATTATTGCGTAACTCAACTGATTTTTGTTTAACAATGAATTATTATGTAGTTGTGTTAATTATTATATAGACACTAATGATGAAAAAAAAATCTAGAAGGTTCATATTAAATTAACATGTCACTAGACAAGTATTTTAAGCGTAAATCCCTTGAGAATAAAGAGTCAATCAAAGTTATATAATATAATATTTGTTAATAATTTGTCTTTTCATTTAAAAAAACTCTTAGCTCCGCTGCTGCTTTTTATTTCTTCATCATTTTCCAATACATTTCTTGATTCTATGTATAATTCTCACTCAACAGACATGCTACTGTCAGTTGCTTGAATTATTCCATTTTTTTAGTTTTTTTTTTTTTTTTTTCCTATTGGCTTCAGCAGTAACTTCCCTACCCGGACAGGCATCATGGAAAAGATTTGAGGTTTTACCTTGAACAGATTCCCTGACAAGTTAGACAGATTCAAGATAACTTGTTGGTGGTAATTGCAAGACCTCACACCACAGCTGAAACAGATGTTGTAGAGCGAAAGTTGTTATATTCCATGTCCAAACCTGTTCCAGTTTTGAATTCTCCAGGCAACTGAAACTATGGGCTGCCTGTAGTCTCTTGCAGGAGCTACTTATTATCTTTTAATTCGCTTGAAATCTCTGATAGGTTCGCAAGCCAAACAAATTTTCAACATGTTCACTAGGATCTGCCAACATTTATCCCTATAGAACTTGACCAATTCCTCCATGTCAATGGGATGCGAATCCTCTAGAAATTCATGCCAGCCATTCTCTGTATGTGTAACAATATATTATTACTCAAGTAAAACACACCAATTCCACCGGACAATGGAGTTACACATTACATAATTTATATGAAGATCAAACACAAACTCTGATTGATCACTATCATACTTTGCCAACATGCCAGTATAACCATAGGCCTTCTCCTGAGATGTATCTATGAGAAGCACCTCACGGCAAAGCAAAGATCAGAGATTTTGCTTAAGATAGCACTAATCTGCTAAAGTTTTTTTGATTTCTGAACACTGAAAAATACAAGTAATAATTACGAAACATCAGCCTGATGAATATACGGAAACACATGCTCCACGGATGTACTTAATGAGTCCACACTTCTACTCAGTTATCACCCCCAAACACTCAGGCATTTCTACTTGATGATCTATTTGAACTTTGATGAATGGTTGGGCTTGAACTTGTAAGTACTGCAAACCCCAAGTGGAAAAGGAGCATCGGATTGGCTACCATGGGCTCTCTTGTTCTCATATCCTGGATAATCACGTCTGGAGAAGGGCACAATTTCGTGCAAACCCAAGCCAATCTTCTCTGCTTTCTTGACCAAATCCCATTTATCATATGGGTCACCTTCCTTGTGTGTTACATGAATCTCCCCTTTATCCTGCTTCAAAAGAACTTTGGCATTGCTTAAATAACCCTTTATCAGTCTCTTGTTCAACCTATTTCAATCCCACCATATTTTTCATCAGTTAATGTTTCCAATTTTGATATTACAGCATAAAGATCTCTAGACAGACATGAAAGCATACAGACATTCAGCAATTTCAACACATCCTTTCGGCAGACAGTTCTCCAGTTCTTCCCATTCAAATTTGATCTTAAGCATGAATGAATCATTATGAAATATTTGGTTAAACCCCACCTCTTTTACTCAGTTTCAAGCTAGTTAGAATGTCCATCAGATGTTAAAGAGAACTCCCACACTAAAATAAGAAAATTTTAATGTTTCCCTTGAGAGAACAGAAACACAATGAAAGAAACAATGAAGAGACTAGCTCAAATAATCGTGGACAAAGGAACACGAAACTGAAAGGGAAGAGTGAGCAAGAGAACATAGCTGGGCCCTCAAGAAGAGGGAATCAAATGCAAATAGTTATTCCATGTGGCAAAAATTAATGAGGGGGTTCTCGTGCTCTTCGCATTAAGACTTGCTCTTAAGTGAGAATGCATCATTTAGGCTCTATCTCATTGGTATTAAGAATTCTAATACAGGAAATTAGAAATCAACTCAAGAAAATAAACAAAACATGGACTCAAACAATCATATGATGGTATAAATAGAAGCAAAGGGAATATAAATGATGTAAGTGGCTAGAACATAACTGGATTTGGCAGTAGCTAGCCTCAGGGAAGAGGAAACCAACATGAGGGAAGTTATAGACAATTCGATCAAACCTCTGAGTCCTCAAAAAGAAGTGTTCCCTCATCTCTTTTGCATCCACTCCATAGAACACTAACCCTCCCTTCTCTTCTAGTTCCCTCACATTTCGTACTCCATTACTGTACTTTTTAGCTATGTTATCTATGCAGCACAGACAAACATAAACCTTCAATTAGATCATTCAAAATTCTTGCTTTAACCAGCAAAACCAAAGAAACCCGTCAACATGTTGAAAGTAAAAAGAATGGAGAGAGAGAGAGAGAGAGTACCTTGGGTATCAACAGTAGTAGAAACCAAGTTGCAAGCAGAACCAAAAGCTCTAGCTAGAGAAACAGAGAAGGAGAAGTCACCTTCTCCGACCAATAACATCCGGTGCTTTGATGAGTAATGTTTTTTCCATTTCTCTGGCTCCTCATCTTCCTCATCATCCGATGAATTTGATTCTGTTTCTGTCTCTTGATATTCTTCTTGTTTTCCCATCTAGGTTATACAAAAGGACTGTCTTTCAGTCCTGATCACTCACCTATGCCTTTGCTTTTTGGTTGGCATTGTCTTTATAATTTCTTTTCACTATTCCAAATAAAGCAGAGCCCAATACCATCTCCCTCTCTCCCCCTCTCTCTCTCTCGCTCTCTCTCTCTCTCTCTCTCTCTGCATGTGAAGGGCATAAAATACATGCACTTTACTACTATATGGGAAACTAGGATATTGAATTATTTTCTTTCTATAGTCTCGGATTTTGATTTTTCTCCCCTGGTAGATAATTACATCCTTTTTTATGATCAAAATATGAGTGTTGTTTTCGATAAATATTAAAAAAAAAAACATGAAAACATCGATAAATAAATTTTACTAATATATCATATCATTATTTTATATAGCATGTCAACGATTCCTAAAAATTATCAATTCTATTCCATTTTCTTTTCTTTTTTTCTCTACAATACTCATTTCTCAAAAAACATGGCCCACCAAAACCATATCCCTTCACCACCGACCCCACCCCACCACCAAAAATCTAGTAATGATACATTATCAAACTGAAAATATTATCCTTGTTCACCTTTTCCTGGGTGAGACATAAGCATAGAATCATTCAAATATGAGGTTTTGATGATGTTTTAAAATTTGATATAATGAAGAATAAGGTTCTTTAGTATTTGAATAATAATTAATTAAATGTTCATATTAATAATCTTTTCTTTGTAGCTTAGGAATTGCATAATTAATGCTAAAATTCCTAATACTTGCAAAATAGTATTTTTCGATGGGATTTAGAGATATTCTAGTGATAAAATCAATATTTAGTGTTCGAATAGTGATTAATCAAATGTTTATATTAATATTCTCTTCTTTGTAGCTCATGAATTGCATAATTAATGGTAAAATTCATAGTACTTGCAAAATAGTATTTTTCGATGGAATTTGAAAACCCTCCAATGATAAAGTCAATAACTTTAAATGGAGATTGTAATAAATAAAAGAAAGAGATTAAATTCCAAGAATAAGAATGTTTGTTCTTGGTTTTGTATGGTAAATGCTTTAAGGATTGAGGTATGAATGCTTGGAGAGTAGAAAAAATAAACAATTTATCTGGATGCTTCAAGGGGTATTTATAGTCCCTGAACTTGTTGTTTTGATAGAGTGGAGTGACTGAAAAGTCATCTAGTCCTAATAGCATTAATGAGAGATAAAAATCACTAACACATCATTTAATGAAGGATAAATATCCCTTACAAATTATTAATGAGATGTAAATGTAGTAGGTCCTTAAAAAACCTTTTATACACCTCAAGATGTAGTGAAATGATTATTTTCTTACATGAATAATTCATGTTAGTAGTCTCAAGATAGAACTTAGACCAATTGGGTTTGACGCATAGCTAAATCTAAAAGAGATATGTCTAACAGTTTATTAGACTCGAATTGTCTTAGGTTCAGCACATGGCTAAACCCAAGAATACTGGGCCTAACAACTTGCCAGACTCATGATGTTTTGGGTCAACACATGGTTAAACCCAAGAATATTGAGCCTAGCAACTTGTCAGATCCATGATGCATTGGATCAGCACATGGCTAAACCCATAAATACTAGATCTGGCAATTTATCAAATCCATGATGCCTTGGGTCAGCACATGGCTAAACCCAGAAATATTAGACATGGCAATTTGTCAGACCCACGATGTCTTGAGCTCAGCATATGGCTTAACTCAAGTATGTTAGGCTTGGCAATTTGCTAGAACCATGTTGACTTAGGCTCATTACATGGTCAGACCTAAATATATTGAGTCTAACAACTAGTCACTCTCATATTAACTAGAGCTCAATATATGACTAAATCCAAATATATTAAGTCTAACAGCATACTAGACCCACAACACATTGAACTCAGCACATAACTAAACTCAAGTATGGTGAGTGTGGAACTTGCCAGACCCATGTTGGAATGAGTTCAGCATGTGGGTGAACCTAAATATATTGAATCTGATAATTTACCAAATCTATGTTAACTTGAACTCAGTATATGGCTGAGCCCAAATATATTTGAGCTTTAGACTATTTCAAAACATCAAAATATTGAGTTAAAAAGATCAACTTGTCAAGTTGAAACAAATGAACAAATAAAAAGTCTCATCATTTCCCTTTTTCATAAATATTGAATCAATTTCCTTCATCTTATATAACACCAAACAAATTATAATTATATACAATTTTTGAATGTTGAAGTGCATTAATGATTTAGCCAATTAAATGATCGATGAACTTCACAATAATGAAAAACAAATTTTATCATTGTTGTAATTGATTAGACTTTGCTTTAACAAGTTTTGAGATTCTCTAATGGTGCAATTATATGGTGGAAAAGATGTTAAAGTGTCTATTTTTCTCATTTTATTTTACAATAAAAGGTAAAAGGTTTTAAAATATTGAAATTTTGAGACAATAATGGTATCAAGATAACTTGTGAATTGATTTTAAAAAATCATATTCAATGACATGTGGAAGTCCAATAATTCTAGTGGTTATTAAGATGGTGTGGGATTGATAGTGATAGTAAAGGGGTAGGGTTTTAGAGGATTGTGATTTTTTTAAGGAATTAAGAGATGTTGAGAAGTAAAGGAAGAGAATGCTTAATAAAATTGGATTTTTAAGAGTTGCTAACATATGATATAAATAAAGATATGGCATAGTAGTTAATAAGACTGAGTTATAAATTATAGGATTTCACTAATTATAGCTTGAGCACCATAAAGTTTCTTGAAAACATCATATGCTCTTGCCATTAATAAATTATTGTGTTTCAAGTTCAAAAACAATATCCACAAAAGAGAAAGTCTTTCCTTAACAAACATACAAGAAGACATTAGAAGCCATGCTAGTTGCAGGTCTCACCTTCTATTGAGCAAGTAAAGAACCTCAGTAGATAAGTCATAATCAAAGTACACACTATTTTAATAACATGAAAAGTGGACTTAATTTGAGGTAAGGAACCTTACAATAAACGCTATCACCTTTTCACTTTTAATTTGACCTTAGCAGCATTACTAACTACATGTTTTGATTTTTTATTTTTGTTTGTATTTAAACTTTTTTCCTATCTTTGAAGTGTATTTAATGCTCCATTAAAGACTTTAAATTTAGAAATGAACATGAAAGCTACCCAATTCCTTGTATTTAAACTTTTTTCCTATCTTTGAAGTGTATTTAATGCTCCATTAAAGATTTTAAATTTAGAAATGAACATGAAAGCTACCCAATTCCTTGTTCATGCTATACATTTGGCAACAAGATCATAATCACTCAAAAGGCTAGAGACTAAGGTTGAAACAAGCATTGCTAACTCTAACAACTAAGGAACTTCGGGAGCTGGATGCATCAATACTTAGTAACATTGTCACAACAAACTATATTTTTTAAAAATAGCTTACATCTGTATTTAACAAGACGATTCAGCATTCAATTGATTGTTTGTTATCAACTATTGGCAAACCATCATCGGGCCAACAAGAGTGCAAGATTTGTATGGTTAAAAAGTACATAGATCATTATTATATGAGAAAATTACATTGAACAAAGTTGATGAGTGATGAAGTAGTAGAATAAATTCAAAAGATTTTAGACTTTCACAATTGATAATGGGTTCTTTAGGATGCCTGCAAAACAAAGTGCTTATTGTGCTTTGGAGACTCTCCGACACTTAAGTTATTTATTGAGTTTGATTGCTCAAAAAATAAATAGGTAAAAAGATCAAGAAGGTGAAAGAGATGTTTTGTTGTGTGTATTGTACAAATGAGTGTTAGTGTAGAGATATATGTTCTCTATGAGTTATAGAAAGATACTCTGAATAAAAAGATGAGTCTTTTGTCTTTTATAGTGTTTTTGAGAGATGAGTGTTTTCAATGAGTTATGGAGAGGTATTATGAATAGAGAGATAAGTCTTTTGTTTTCTATAGTGTTTGTGAGAGATGAGTGTTAATGTAGAGATGAGAGTTCTTTATCTCTCTCTCTCTCTCTACTTGTTCTCTTGGCCATTATAGTCTTTTTTTTTTTTTAAGAATTGTTTCCTAGCTTGCAATTTTAAAGATGACGATTAGATGTTAGGGTAATTGGTAAGGTCACATAGCATACCCTCTTAGTTGGTAGGGAGTATAGCTTGCTTTTTTTGCTAGTAAAATGTCATTTTTATCTTAGATTGTGCAACAAAAAAGTGATAAAAAAAAGGACGTATTGTGTTATTGATTGTGTAAAAAATTATTTTAAAAATCACGTAAAAAATAATTTTAAAAGAGTCAACCTTGATGTGGGTTACCATAATAGCCTTGGTGTAGGCTGTCATTAGCCATAAGATATAACACTATTCATAAACAAAGGTATCATAACTCTATTTATAGATAAGACTGAAATAATATTAAGCATAAACGAGTCCGAGATAAATAATAGGTAGCTTAATTCTAAATATTTAAAAATCATCTATATAAATAGTGATGATGGTACAAACACGAACAAATATTACTACAGTACTTTAATAGAATCTCTTACTAAATTATGGGCTAGAACATTAGTGAAAAACATTATATTACTTCATTGTTTTCCTTTTCTAATCAAACATTGGTAGGCGAAGATCATCAATTTGGAAATAAATACATTATTTACCCAAAAAAAAAATCCATAATATTGCTTTTGAAAATATAATAATCAAGTTATAAAATAGATACATATAAACATATTATTATTTTTCACGAATTTGAATTAACTTTAAAATATGTATTTGCAATACCTTTGTGTGTATATGTTTTTTCTATTTTTTATTGTAGCTTTACTTTTTACATATTTTAAAATACTAAAAATTATTTGAAAATTAAATCTATAATTTTATTGTTTTCTTGTATTCTATATCATATTTGGTCCAATGCTTTCACTAATAGTATACCTCTACTTTTATATATCTTCTAATTTCAGAATTAATTTTGAAAATTAAATCTATGTTTCTATTATTTTCTTAAAAAATATCTCATAATAGACGGCTTGGTTAAAACAGAGAGAAGAAGGATCTAGAACAAAGAAAGACCTTCCCTTTCTCTATAAAACCACACCCAAAGACTCACCCTTTCAAAACCCTAGATCTCCCTCTTTCTTGAAAATTAAATCTATGTTTTTATTATTTTCTTAAAAAATATCTCATAATAGACGGCTTGGTTAAAACAGAGAGAAGAAGGATCTAGAACAAAGAAAGACCTTCCCTTTCTCTATAAAACCACACCCAAAGACTCACCCTTTCAAAACCCTAGATCTCCCTCTTTCTTTCTTTTCTCTTCCTCTCTTTTTTTGGCGTGTCGTCTAGGTTTCCTTGTTTGTGAGCACATCAAAAAGAATGGCGGAGACCGAGACGTTTGCTTTCCAGGCTGAGATCAATCAGCTGTTGAGTTTGATCATCAACACTTTCTATAGCAACAAAGAGATCTTTCTTCGTGAACTCATCAGCAATTCCTCTGATGTATGTTTCTTTCGCTTTATTTTATGCTCCTGTTTTCTTTCCTTCTGTCTCGTGATTTTACGTTTGAATAGAGTGATTAATGTATGAAACGTTTGATTTTAGCTGAATTTTGGGACTTTTGTGTTTTGTTTGATAGACCCTTCTGTTGTTATGTTTTAATTATCTTAAAGATATAAACATTTTTTTTTTATCGTTTTATGTATGAATAGGCTAATTAATGTATGTATTACTGTATGTTTTAGCTGGATTATGGGATTTCGATGTTTTGTTTGAAAAACCCTTTCGTTCCTTTGCTTTAGTTATGTTAAAGATCCTACCTTTTCTTATTCCGTTTTGAAAAATCAGATGCAAGCCTATATTCAATTGGATTGCTCTGATGGTTCTTTTTGAACTAAATTTATTTCAATGAAAGAAAATTGATGTAATTTCGTGTAATGTGGAACCATTTGTTTGGAATGGTATGGTCAATGGGTGTGAATCTGCAAATGGTGGTATTAGCTTATGATGTTATTATTTTTGTGTTTTATAGGCTTTGGATAAGATTCGATTCGATAGCTTGACTGACAAGAGCAAGCTCGATGCCCAACCCGAGCTTTTCATTCACATTATTCCTGACAAGGCCAACAATTCCCTCACTATTATTGATAGTGGAATTGGTATGACCAAGTCTGGTAAGCATCTAATTTTTATTGTAGTTGTAATGTTTGAATTTTGTTGCAATTGTTAATTAGGATTCTGTTTTTGTTTGATGTTTAATGTTACTTGTCTTGTTTGTATCAGATTTGGTGAACAACCTTGGTACCATTGCAAGGTCTGGAACCAAGGAGTTCATGGAAGCTGTTACTGCTGGTGCTGATGTTAGTATGATTGGACAGTTTGGTGTTGGGTTCTACTCATCTTACTTGGTTGCTGATAAGGTGGTTGTTACCTCCAAACACAATGATGATGAGCAGTATGTGTGGGAATCTCAGGCTGGTGGTTCATTTACTGTCACCAGGGATACCTCTGGTGAGAACCTTGGCAGAGGTACCAAGATCACACTCTTCCTTAAGGAAGACCAATTAGAGTACCTTGAGGAGCGTCGTCTCAAGGATCTGATTAAGAAACATTCTGAGTTTATTAGCTATCCTATTTCCCTTTGGATTGAGAAGACCACTGAGAAGGAGATTTCTGATGATGAGGATGAGGATGTGGAAGATAAGAAAGACGAGGAGGGTAATGTAGAGGATGTTGATGATGAGAAGGAAAAGGAAGAGAAGAAAAAGAAGAAGATCAAGGAAATTTCACATGAGTGGTCTTTGGTGAACAAGCAGAAGCCCATCTGGATGAGAAAACCAGAGGAGATCACCAAAGAGGAGTATGGCGCATTCTACAAGAGCCTTACAAATGATTGGGAGGAGCACCTTGCAGTGAAGCACTTCTCAGTTGAGGGTCAGCTGGAGTTCAAAGCTGTCCTCTTTGTCCCTAAGAGAGCACCATTTGACCTCTTTGACACCAAGAAGAAGCAGAACAACATCAAGCTCTACGTCCGCCGTGTCTTCATCATGGACAACTGTGAGGAGTTGATGCCAGAATACTTAAGCTTTGTGAAGGGTATAGTGGATTCTGAGGATCTGCCTCTCAATATTTCAAGAGAGATGCTTCAGCAGAACAAGATCCTCAAGGTTATTCGCAAGAACTTGGTCAAGAAGTGCATTGAGCTCTTCTTTGAGATTGCTGAGAACAAGGAAGATTATGACAAATTCTACGAGGCATTCTCTAAGAATCTGAAGCTTGGTATTCATGAGGATTCTCAGAACAAAACTAAGATTGCTGAGTTACTTCGATATCACTCAACTAAGAGTGGTGATGAGTTGACCAGCCTGAAGGATTATGTGACAAGGATGAAGGAGGGCCAGAGTGACATCTATTACATTACAGGAGAGAGCAAGAAGGCTGTTGAGAACTCCCCATTCCTTGAGAAGCTGAAGAAGAAGGGATATGAGGTTCTTTATATGGTTGATGCAATTGATGAATATGCTGTGGGACAACTAAAGGAGTTTGAGGGAAAGAAATTGGTTTCTGCAACTAAGGAAGGTCTTAAGATTGACGAGACAGAAGATGAGAAGAAGAAGAGCGAAGAGTCGAAGGAGAAGTTTGAGGGTCTGTGCAAGGTGATCAAGGATGTGCTTGGTGACAGGGTGGAGAAGGTTGTGGTATCTGATCGTGTGGTGGACTCTCCTTGCTGCTTGGTCACTGGAGAGTATGGTTGGAGTGCAAACATGGAAAGAATCATGAAGGCACAAGCACTGAGGGATAACAGCATGGCTGGGTATATGTCGAGCAAGAAAACAATGGAGATAAATCCAGAGAACCCAATCATGGATGAGCTGAGGAAGAGGGCTGATGCAGACAAGAACGACAAATCAGTGAAGGACTTGGTCCTCTTGCTATTTGAGACAGCTCTGCTTACATCTGGGTTCAGCCTGGATGATCCCAACACCTTTGGCAGTCGCATCCACAGAATGCTGAAATTGGGATTGAGCATTGATGAAGACAGTGGTGATGCTGACACTGACATGCCTCCATTGGAAGATGCTGCTGAGGAGGGCAGCAAGATGGAGGAGGTTGACTAAACCTCAGCTCTGTAGCAACAAACAGGGGTCTCAAGTAGTAGCGGTCCCCTCCTATCCTTCCATTAATCTGATCCCAGACTTTACGTTATGGATTTTGATTTTGTTAGGCTTACCAAAAAGGATGTGACGAATGGAGGTATTTACTTTTGTTATTGTTAAGACATGGTTTCTTTTTTCAATTGAAGTAAGATATGTGCAATTTCATCATCACTTGGTTTAATCTTCTTTCATTTTATATGATGATATAAAATGTATGCAATTAAAGTATGCTGATGATACAGAATTGAGAGAAGCAGAAAAAATGTTTCGATGAAGGACAGCCAGTAAAGCTTCCTCGATCATAAATATCTCGGCCGAAGACGTAAATAATCGGCAACCCTCGGTAAATTAGGAAACAATCGTCCAAGGATTTGAAACATCGACAATTTATTGCGATTCATGGACAAGATATTGGCGATACAGCGCGATTATCTCATTTAACAAAAAATAAATAGGCGGAATGAAATGGAATTTAGGCGGTAGAGATTTTGATCCCTATGAAGTCCTCCACGCCTTATGTTTTCTGGTGCTAGCTTTTTGCGAGTCATTCTGACGACGGGTGTTTCACTGATTTTGAGGTAATTAAATTGTTAAAACATGATATAAAATTCTTGTTCGGATCAAAGAAACATATTTCGTGGCATTAATACAAAAGATCTATTAGCATACGAATGTCTTAGCATATAATACTCATTTCGGCGTCTATGATTTCATGAAAAGGACACGACAAGCCTTGATTCTAGGTTTTGAAGAACTAGGCTGTGTAGTAAAACTTGAAATAAATACAAGAAAAAATTGTCAAAAGGATCCTTCAACTAAGCATAGCAGAGATCTAAAAAGATACAAGATTTTTAGGCCATTCTAATAACTTTATAAAATCAAAGTCTGCAGTGTACACAGGTAAGCAAAAGGCCACCGTTTCCAATTCAAAGGGAGAACAGAACAATATTTAACAATACAACATTCTTTGCATGCATGCTTGCTTGTTGGGTAGCTTGTAAGGATAATCAGGTAGCAGGTTCTAATTTTATATCAATTTCTTCAACAGCCTGAAGAATCCAACAGGTCTCTCTTTCTTGTACATGGAGAGCAGCATTAAAATGGCTAATGGCACGGCATTACAAGAGATGGGCATTGTAATAGGTTAAAGGCCAAGCAAGTGACAAGTTTGTAGAGAGCAGAGATTAAACTGAGGCCAAAATCTCAAAAAACTAAATCAAAGCTTAATTAAATGCAACCGTGGAATTTAACCCCCACACAAATGAAAGAACAAACAACCGCAACCCATTTGTTCCAGGTAGAAATTCTAATCTATGCAAAATGCAGAGAATGCTCAAGTCATTGCATTTCTAAAACTCAAGACTGCATTCCTCCTATATCTAGGAACCCTTTGCACACAACCCCCCACATTTCTTTTAAAAGGCATCAGTACAACTTACTCAGGTATCATCAACTTGTGAGTGAAACACAAAACTTGGGAATGTCGTGGTGATATCCCTGTTCAAGAAACATGAAATAGATGTTTAGTTTCAGACACAGAGTAAGACTTCTTTCTGTGTACTATCCTTCCAAGGCATTGGAGAGTCGTATTTGTGTACTATTCATTAGTGATAACATAATGACTAACTTGAGATATTGGAGAGTCATATTCTTCAAAAGAGAAGGATGTCGCAAAACAAGGCTTCGCCATTCTTCTTTATCAATCTTCCCATCATGCTTAGTATCAGCTTCCTCAAATGTCTAACATAAACAAGAACAGTAATATAACACCCATGTTTCTTTTTTTTCCCTTTTGTAACTCTTTTTGATATGGTGCTATGCAATAATAACATCGTCAATATATAAGTCAACTAGATTAAGGAAACACCTTATCAATAATGCTCTCTATAACATCATCTGACAGATTCATACCAGATTCAGCAAGTGTAGCCACTACCATTTGCTTTACCTGTACATTGAAATTTGATGATCATAATAATTTTGACATGTGCATTTCAAATATATGCAGGATTGACTTTTCAAGAAATTCATGGTATGACTATGTAGTACAAAGAAAGTCCTATAAATACAGAGCATGTGCAATATTTTGGGCAAAGATGTTTTTGTATCATAGAAGAACAACCGCTATAAACTGAAAAGGCGTTAAATTGGCCATCATTATAAAGGCTGTAGCTAAAAAGTGGTCAAGTTGCCATACTTTAAGCAGGGTAAATAATTCCAAGAAGCTTTAAATTTATTTTTGATTGCAAAGCTACTCTTATATCTCAGTTAATCAATATTCCATTTACTTCTAAAATGTGATCGATCTCTTCCTTTCAAGTTCTTCGTAGGTAAATTACTTTTAAATTCTATTCATAAATTAAAACAATTGCATATTCTGCTTACTTCCAGTTATAATTTCAGTAATTGACTTAATTAATTTCTTTTCTCAAATTCTTAATGACACAAAATAAGGCAACACATAACAAACAAAGAGTTTTTTCTCTGTTCTGCAACTTAACTGCCATAACATCATAAAGCAGTGTGAGAATGCATGTGTGCGAATGCACGGTATAGGGACAATGCAGCAATCCAATTTAGCTAACAGAGTGAAAAAATAACTGAATTTAAAAAAAATCATAGACTGTTGTTCGTTGTTTATAATTGATAATCCAAGTCAGATGTCAAATAAAAGCAGATGTATCTTAAATATTGCAGGTTTTCAGAGTTTCCACTTGAGCAGAACAAGTACCTCCTGTCTCTCGATAAGTCCTTGCTGTTTGAGATCATACAGTTGGAATGAAACTGCAAGAAAGTGAAATGAGGGCATAGCAGGAAACATCAATATGTAAGGATTAAGAGCATTGCCGTGAAATCACAGGAAAATGAAGGACTTGGACTATGAATTAAAATCTAATTGATCACATGTATGATGTTCAGAAATCAAATAACCTCCCCCACAATGGCCGTACCAATATCTTCTCTCTCCAAAAAAGAAGAAAGGAAAGAAAATAAAAACAAAGATGAGGTGGGAGGCATATATCAAGTATCAAATGCAAATTACAGATCCCCTTCACTCTAATTGATCCATTTTCCATATACTAGCAGCACTTACATTCAATCTTATCATCAATTGGTGCATTGGGGTGAAAGACAGAGAGAGAACGTGCAAACTCCTCAAAATCTAATATTCCATTGTGCTTTGTGTCAAATAAGTCAAATACCTACAAAATTTCAGACTTAGGACATTAATAGGCAAACTTCATTTAAGGCATTTTCATAATGAAAGTCTTATACTATTATAGGAAACACATGAAGAAATGCAAGATGACAAAACAAGAAAAAGGGCATCAAAAGAAAACAAAATTGAAACAACTGACTCTGGAGGTAAGATGAACAGGATACCCGATCTGCAAATAAACTGTCCTTTTTATTTGTCTTGAATAATGCTAGTTGAAATTCTTCCTGTAATCAAATATTTATAGAACTTTCAATTAACTACCATTAAAGATGAAGCAACACATTAAGCATTAAAAAAGACATCTCTCTTTAAAAGGCTAGTCTTAGCAATTGAAAACCAATTCCATAGGTGCAAGAAGTCAAAAGCTCAATTAGAACAATGGCAAATGCCACAACTTTTGTTACCTTATTGATCAGCCCATCATCAATGACTGCACTACTGATCTTCTTAAACAGTTCATACAACGCTTCTATTTCACTCACACTAACTGCATTTGGAAAGAACAAGCATCTTATGATTGGGAAACCTTTCAATTCAAAGACCAGCCTTTTGCAATTAATCCAGAAATCCTAAGACTAGCTGAAATTATAAAATCCATATGAATTTGATGCATGCAATCATATGCATGAGAACATGTGAGAGGTGATTCTAAAACTATCAATTTCCACAGGCAAACAAAAGGTAACTGAATGACAGATCAAGTCATACATTTAAATGATAATAACTATACTACAGTAATTCCCGAAACAAGAACTGAAAATTTAATAAAAAGATGTAACATACACACTGTTTCCCTTGCAAGAGCTTCTGGATCTTCCAGCCCCTTGTTTTGCTTATACAAATCCGCATCACAACAGCTTGCTACAGCAGCACAAAAATGCTTTATTCTGTCTAGGCACTGCGCCATGATCTTTTCCAGGCGTCAAAACACTCCATACCTGGAGCAAAGAGAGAGAGTTACTTCTTCAATTGTGCACTCTAGTTAAAAAGACTGTTGATTCAGCAAGCAATCATGAAAACGAAAGGGAAAACTCTTGACTACGATGCGGGTTTAAGTTCTATTCTATTACCTTGGAAAAGGAAGCATAGACTGTATAGTCAAATAACTTGTTAGTGTATTAGCCTTGGAAACACATGTACACTTGTGTCTAGAGAATGATAACAAGACAGGATATGAAATACTCAAAGTTTAGTCTGAGGCTAAACAGCCAAATCTAGAGTATTCCTCATGCTTACCACCACACCACAGCGCCTCCATCGTTCAAAGGCTAAAATCAAAAGTTTATTCACTCCTGATACAAATTCATGTTGATATTTTGAAAGCCATTCAAAAAGGTTGGGGATTGATTTATTATGGACTGTGTTAAACCTAAAATTCGCTCATATCAGTTCACCTTTTAAGGGTACCC